>Ga0224486_100011_pt1 | contig 114195 bp, 100 predicted proteins | sample TexhydDE_CT_test_FD_172013 | JGI IMG/M metagenome (GOLD analysis project Ga0224486, IMG submission 172013) | Fracking water microbial communities from deep shales in Oklahoma, United States - hydraulically fractured wells DE_CT_test ... | reverse complement strand
TAAAGACAGTAACGCCCTGGATCAGTTACTCCCCTGGTCCGATTCGCTGCCCCATGTCTGCAGGGCTAATAAATAAGCCAGATTATGTCCCCACCTGATTGCAAGGTGGGGTTTATTTTACGCTTACTGCTAACCAGCACATTCCGATTGAAGTAATAGCCGAAATTCGCAATCTCGTCAGCGGATGGGGCCAGGTTAAGGGGGTCACACGCAAAAAAAAACTGGAACCGTAGAACCAATATTGCACACACCGGATCCAGAGCCATGACCATTTCAGGCGGTTCGTTCTGGTGCGCTCGAATTACAATCCAGCAGACGATTGATGGACGGGTGATAATAGCCTTTTATGGGCAAATAAAACCGTTGCCCGCAAAACTATCTTGGGGGTCTATAAAGTCTAATCCAAACCCGACTGTGCTCCATGAATACGATCTTCAGTCTATTTTATTCTTACCGTACTCGCACAGGAAGCTTAGCTCGCAGATATCACACCCCGGACGAACAGGCCGGCAAACCTGAGCTGCAAAATCAAGAAGACCATAGGAATATTCGATACAATGGCTCATAGGGACGTGTCTGCTTGCCAGCTCAATAAAGCACTTTCGTCGTCGGGTTTCCGGGGTTGCCTGCAGACCGTACAACCGGCATAGAACCCTGACTACATTCGTATCCACAATCACGTCCCGGATACCAAAACCAAAAATCCTGATTGCCGCAGCAATATAATCCCCGATTCCTGGTACTGCCAGCAACTCCTTCCGATCCGATGGAATTTTACCACCATAGTTTTTTACCATATATTCCAGACCGGACTTGAAATATTGAAGACGGCAGGTTCGTCCCAGAGTAAGCAAAGCCTGACTTGCTTCCTGAAATCTCTCATTCAAAAGACAGACACCGGGATACCGAGAAACCAGATATTCAAAAACCGGTTTCACCTGATCTGCACGGGTTCTCTGCAGGAGAATTTCAGATAGATACACCCGATACGGGGTACGTTCCTGCCGCCATGGATAACTTCGTCCTGCCTCAAGATAATAGTGAATTAAATAATCGGTAATCTTTGTTACCTTACTTGCGAACACACCCTGACCTTTTCTCCTTTACAGTATAAAGATTCCAGTGCCTGATAAATTGCCTCGCCGATAGCTTTAGCCATAAGAGGGGGTACAGCATTACCGATATATCTGTAACGAACATTTCCGGGTGCTGTGAAAACGAAGTCATCCGGAAACGATTGAATGCGTGCTACTTCCCGCACTGTAAAAGTCCTTGCCTGATTACTATCAGGATGAATAAACCGGTTACCATCCTTCTCTAGATGAGCAAAAACGGTCGTACAGGGTCTGTCCCAGGAATGCTTTCTGTATTTATCTTCAAAACTGTTCATGTTGTATTTAATCAATAGCTTTAATTTTTGCAGCTCAGGATCTGAACTGAAAAATATATCTTTTGAAGTGTACCCGGGTGGCATAAGTCTGAACAGTTCAATATCGGATTGCTGCTGACCCCGGGCCACATGGCCGATCAACCTGGCATCATGACTGGCAGGTTTGATGAAGTCCAGGAAAAGTTTGCCCTGGATATCCAGCTTTTCTCTGTGGGCCCAGAAGCGTTCCCAGTGGTAGGGCACATTATCTTCACCACGGTACCGCTGCCTGTTCAAACGGGATATTTCGTGTTTCTTCTCCTCAGGCAATCCTGCCATCGTAATATGGGCTTGAACTGCCGGCAGATCACCAATAGCATCATACAGTGTAACATACGGCAGTGTGCCGGGTATTTCCCCATTCAGCGAATGAGTTTGTCTGGGATACGGATTGTTTATCCCGAACCTGTTGGCAATAACAAATACCCGTACCCTGGTCTGGGGTACCCCAAAATCAGCAGCATTAAGCATGATATAATTGTGGGAATGGTTGCTAAAACACGTTGTATAACCACATTCATTGATTGCCCGAACTACCAGGTCAATATATCTGTTTCCTTCGGGATCTTTTTTGGTCAGTATTCCCTGTACATTTTCAAACACCAGAAATGCGGGTTTTAATTCCTTGACCAATTTAACATACTCCAGGTAAAGCCTATCTCGATCGTCATTCAACCATCTTTCTCTTACCCGCCATGCCGCACTGCGTGCTCCAATTGAGGAAAAAGATTGACAAGGAGGACCGCCTAGTATAACGTCCACCTGGCCACGGCACCTGTCAACAATCTTCCGATGAGTTTCAGGATCAGTGAGATCTGCCTCCAGAACAACATCCGGATTACGACCACGGCGCCTGAGATTTTCACGGAGAGTTTCACAGGCATAATGATCTTTTTCCACGGCGCAAACAAGTTCAAAAGCCGGACCGCCATCCGACGATTTGACCAGCTCGAAACCATAGGACAGTCCACCTATTCCGGCAAACAAATCCACTATGCGATAACGGGCAGTCAGAATAATCTCCTCCCTCAAATCAATCTGGAGAAAATTATCCTGTAATTTAAGATACGTTTGCAATACTATCATTCATTATCTTTGGTCGCCCGGCACATCAACCATCCTGAAATTTTTCCAGTAGCCTAGCTGATTGCTGGACCATAATGTCCCAATCTTTATCCAGATCGCGTCTGTAATAAATAAACAATAAAGTTGTTGCCCGGGAAATTGCGATATAATTTAGCAGTCGAGCCTGCTCGTCAGTAAAACTCTCTACATCCAGTAAAAGAACCACAGGCGCTTCCAGGCCTTTAAAGCTATGTATTGTACAGAATTTCAGGCTGTCTTCGAGCACAAGTGACGGATCGAGATCGGTAATATTTTGAAAGCTACAGATGCCATGAAAAATATTTTTCCCCTGCAAACACGATTTTTCAAAGCGGTACCTGGAAAGCAAACAGATTTTTCCCGGTGGAACCCCCTGAGAAAGCAATTTCTTTACCGCCCTGATGACCCGATTTCTCTCATCGGTATAATCCGTATAACTCTCTCTAACAACATCTTCTCCGTCAACCTTCAAATATCTGGCCGGAAGCAATCCCGTGGCCAGCACATTGTAGATACCTATCGGACGGGTGTTACGACAGTTGGTGTCAAGATGGAGAATTACCGGTCGGTATTCTTGAATCATTGCAAGCCCTTCATCCAGGTCAGGATTATAAATATTTTGATTCGGATCATAGCAGATGTGCCAGTTTCCATCCTTCATGCCGCCCCTGACAATTGCATCCATACACATGATATACTCCAGCCGTAACAAATCCTGCCCTTCATCCACTATCAGGGTATCATACTCTGCCGTATATTTTCCACTATCCACCATTTTCAGAAAAGCTTCCGGGATAATCCGCCGGTAATACTCGTCCTGTGAAAGATTTTTCCGGGGTGGCAGACTATTGTTCTGTTTGAGGCAATCTATCAAATAACTGTGCAGAGTCTCGATGCGCAACTGGCCCATCTGTACGGACGGCAGGTCTATTACCTGCCTTTTAAGGTAACGGCTGAGATTGTGATTGAAACAGAGAAAAATAACTTTTTTGCCTGTTAAAATACACCGTCGGGCATGTTCCAGACTCAACAGGGTTTTACCGGTGCCAGCAGTACCCTTTAATAAAATACGCGGGTTTTCAGCAGCCATTGCCAGGCGACTGGCCTGTTCCCGGGTTAGAGTCAGCAACCTGCTGTCAGTTTTTTCGACAATATAACCCAAAGAAGGGATAAACCCAAAATCTCCCCTCAGGTAGCCGGTTACGCGTTTGATCTGTGTTCTAGTCAATTTTTCTCCGGCAAATCCGTACTTCTCTTTCAATCGCTTTCGCCAGTAAGCAAAAACTCTGTGAATGTAACTGGCAATATCTTCAGGTACACTTCGGGCATCAAAAATTATTTCGGGTATAATGTCTACACCTTTACAGGTGAATGGCATGTCCGGGAATACCACTCCGCAGGCGTACTGGCATTTACTCACCGGATCACCGGGCCCAAAATGTTTCTTCAGGTGATCGCGCAGTGAGTACATGGAGCTGACAACCTGATCAAAAGGCCCTTCCGTTCTGGCGTTTTCCCGGCCAAAACGGTCAGTAAAATACCAGACACCCTGCTCCCGGCGAACATGTCCCCCCTTGACTTCCAGGCAAAGAATCCCCTCTTCACAAACGATAACGAAATCAATCTCCCCGAAAACCTTTTCCCGGTGCTCGGCTATCCCCAGCGAATGCAGAACCACAAAATCGTCGCTCAAATTCTGCAGTGCCCTGAACAGTTTCTTTTCCCCGTCACTGGTTATGCTTTCTTCATAGAACGGGGGAATCATCCTGCTCATTGCTCCGGGTCCTCCCGATTGAGCAGTTCGCTGAAAAAGCCGATTGAACTGTTCTCAAGTGTACCTACCAGCGCAGCCCGGTCCAGGTAACAGTTCCGCTTTTCACAGCTTGTTTCCGGTAGCAAGGTACAGGCATGACAGGCAGCCAGGTTCAGGGCATCCATACCCTGCCCCGCCGATTGAATACACAGAGGGTCTTCCGAACACCAGCTGGCTCCTTCCAGCATACGGAGGAAAGTATTCTCCAGCCGCCCGGGAAGTCCTTCCCTGACCAGTCCTCCCAGGCTGCCTTCCGAATCGGTGGCGGCTGTATAGATAAGGATTCCCGCCATGTCCAGCCGTTTTTCTTCACCTGTGAACGTACAGTAGATCCTTTCCTTCAAGGAAGCACTGGAATAACCGCAATCCAGGATTATCTGCCTGATCAGAAGATGTGCAAGTGTATGCAGTAATACATAACGCGGAGAAAAACCACTCCCTTTGCGGGCCAGATAGTGATCGGCAAACCGGGGTATACTGTATCTCGCAATAACTGCAGGACGTTCTTCCCACTCGACAAGTCTCTCCTCTTTAAGCTTGATAAAGATACCCTCACCCTTCAATTCAACAGCAGGCAGCCAGTCTTTTCGTTCCCGGCCAACCGGATTGTAGGTGGCCGGATCATCGATGTCGTACTCGGGATCAATCCGTTTAAATCCCACCAGCGCCATAACTTCCCGCAAACGAACAGCCAGCACCACCCGTTCAATATAATCCTGCAGCAGGGATGGTACCGGGACAATCTTTGTCTTGAACTCTCCTTCCTCATCTTCCGAACCCTGCAAAAAAGCCCGGTATTCTCCTTCCATAATTTCCTGCCAGGTTCTGGGACCTGCTGCCTCACCTCTATCACGTTTGTATTTAGCCTGCTGCCACAGATCTTCAGCTGTACAGGCACATGTTTCGGTGAGGCGCCAGCTTTTGACCACCGTTTCAAAGGTAGTTCGATCATTTACAAGCGGTTCCAATAGACTCCATCTTTTGCCCAGTTCATATTGAATTTTTCGGCTCCAGGGGGGTATTGACAGTGCGCTTACATTAACCGGAAAATGCAGATTTGTTGCTCCGCGCAGCAGAGCGTACATCTTTTCGCTGCAGGGAACGGCATCCGTATCATTCAACCAGGGACGACGACGCGTACAGGTGAAACTTTCCAATCCTTTTCCCCCTACGCTGCCCAACATGCTCCGCCACTGGCCGCAGCTCCGGCAGGTAATGACAATACCGTCCAGCCCTGACTTCCGGGAACTCATGCTGATTTCCAGTTCCGGTGCCCGCGGCCCCCGGCACTCCTGGCCGCGGTGCACCCACCAGAGGTAGGGAAAATCATCCAGATGCCCGTTTTTGCAGGCCACCACGAAACGCGAGGGTATCAGGGGCTTTTTGCATTTCATGCAGTAAGGATGTCTGTTAACAGAAAAGTTGAATAACTTAAACGGAGCCAGTCGCCGGCATTTCGGACAGTACATCCAGGTTGGAAACCTGAAAGATGGAACTCCCATATCCTCAGAAATTCCATTTTCATCGACGTCTCCCGGAGGTGTAACAAAATACTTCACGCCAAGATAAGACTGCAAATTTTCCTCGTGCAGATAGCAGCTACAATGTTCGGTGTTTTTCCAGAAATCTGTGCCGGCAATAATTACCGATTCCCGCGGCAAACTGGCAATCGCTCCGCATCCGTAGGTGGTAATCAACTGGCTCCGTCTCAATTTACCGGCCTTGAACAATACCCTTTTTTTCCCGGTGAAACGCATTTTTATCCCTCCAGAAATACCTCGCATTCGACGTCAACATCACGCATAGAGTTCAGTGTTGGGAATGCATGTCCATCACTATCAAATCTATGAGTTAGCAGCGGTATACCCTCCTGTTTTCCGTATTTCTGGTATACAAGATTCGACCCCGCAAGCTGTTCCCAGCGATCCAGAATTTCGTACAACTCTCTGCGGGTATCCTCCACTTCAGGAGGATCAACCTGATTAACCCGATCAGCTATTTTATTAATAATTTCTTCTACCCGGGAACGAAAAGCACCGACCTGACCGGCATCTCCATTGCTGCGCAACCCCGGAATCAGATGGCGGCACAGGCTGATCAGTACTGCATGCAGTGCCCGATCACGGGCACGTTCGGCAAACGGAGTCAGACTGGTGGCCTCAACGTACCGGTACAGTGAAGCATGATAAGCCCGGAACTGTTCATAGTGGGACCGGTCACGGCTGCGGGAGGCGTCGTACATGGTGACAACCAGTCCGGGAGTTCTGCGTCCCACCCGGCTGGTGGCCTGGATATATTCCGAATTGGATTTTGGCTGTCCCTGCACTACCATCAACCCCAGTCGTCCGATATCGACCCCAACTGAGAGCATACTGGAGGCCAGAATCACATCATAAACATCCGGCTCCGAGTAGCAAATTTCAAGCCTTTTAAGCACACCGGCAATTTCTGAACTTTTCTTCCGGCTTGTCAGCTCATCAATTTCAAGGTAATCGGGCGGGTGGACTTCGCCGGAAAACAGCATGCGGAATTTTGTTCTGTATAGATATTTGAGGCGTCCCATCACGTCATCATATATGTTAACAACAGCTCCTCCCAGCTGTTTCAGGGTATTGAAGTACCCGGTCAGCGTCCAGAACGAATCAATCACTTCGTTTGAAAAACCCTGTCGTTTAAGATAACTTCTGGCCATTAACAACACCGAATAAACTCGAATCAACAGAGTGTTTCCGCTTGTTCCGGGAGCCAGAATACCAAGGTAACGGCGGGCAGGTTTATCCATCTTTCCCGCTTCTCTGGCAAAGTAAGAATCACGGATATCAAGACCCTGAGCAGGAAACTGCCGGCAGTCCCGTCCGTACAAACTGCGGATCTGGCCGGCTGCATTGCGAATGGTTGCCGTTGAAGAGATAATCTTGGCCTTGATCCCTTTATACTGGCAGAGTTCGTTAACCGCCACTTCGTACAGGCCGGCGATGGTTCCAAGCGGACCGGAGATTAGATGCAGTTCATCCTGAATAATCAGCTCCGGTGGCAACCATTCTGTCCCAAGGCCGAACAGTTTTCCTACTTCCGGCTGCCAGGTCATCCGTGCATATTTATCTACGGTACTCACCACCAGCGCCGGACCTTTTTGATAAATATCTTCATCTACAATGTATACCGGCAACCCCCGGTGAAACGGACATTCTTCTTGGGGACAGAATATAATCATTCCGTTCGAATTAACTTCATAGTGCTGGGGTTTAATCTCAGTTTTGCACCAGGGGCAGGTAAGAACCTGACAGGGATTGGGCTCATCTTCAGTCAGCGAGTCAAAGCCTTTTGACGTTGTCCTGATTTTATTCAGTATACTCCGGGCTTCATCCCTGCTGTTGGGTGTAAGGCCTCCACCAACCCAGAGACCAGCAGCAATTTCTGTTTCTCCCAGCAGGCCCGGATTCTCCCGCCGGATCAGTTCACATGCACATATAAGGGCTGCTGCACGTTCAAACTGCTGCAGGGTAAGGAGGCGGAGGGTATAGCGCATAATAATAGTCACTCCCCCTCCCGACCTTTTTTCGCGCACAGCCCGCAGGCGGCGAAGGAAAATGGTAAATGCGGCCAGCCCCAGGTAGGCTTCGGTCTTGCCGCCACCGGTGGGAAACCAGAGCAGGTCCACTACCTCACGAAAAGGATCTCCAGGGCGGGCAATCGAACTTATCTCTTGCAGAATAAATGCCAGCTGGAAGGGATACCAGCCGGGTTCGGTATCCGGTAAGTGATGCCCTGCCGTTTGCCTGCGCTGGTACAGCATTGCACGGTTCATCAACTGAAAAGCCTGCCATACCAGGCTGTCTGTGGCCAGCAATTCAATTCCTGCCCTGATACGCCGCAGACTCTCATGACAGTTGAGCATATTCGTTTCTGCTGAACTCCGATACCGTTCCGGCAGTTCATCAATCAATGCCTCCTGTCCGGTAATCCATTGCCGGTACGAATCAGCCATTTCCTGCAGACCTGCGCAGACTTCCTGGAGAGAACCGTTACCAAGAAAACGGAAAGTCAGAATTTCTGCTCTGACGTAACAGGCAGGTTCCATTTGCCGTACTTCACAGGCGGGGATAAATTCTGTGTAGATCTCGGTGGCATAATCTCCCGCAGTTTTCCAGTCCACACTGCACCCGTGCCCGATGGCAAAGGTCGGATTATGACGGTAAAGCATTTCAAGATTGAGAAGTTCCGGATCCTGGTTCAATTTTATTCGCGGTTTTTTTTGCATAAAAGGCGCCTGATTATCCGTTTCTCCCCGTATCACAATCCGTGGCTGAAAAAAAGTGGAAGCACAGTTAGAATTTCGATCCATTTTTGCCTTGCTGGTATTAACCATTGCCACTGTAACAGTCCGGGCACCATTACTGTAGGACCTGTGCAAATATACACGCAACTCGAGTCCTTCATGTAAGGTTGCTTCCTGATAAGGCTGCGCCGGATCAATGGCGATTTCAAAGGGAACAGTCTTCGCGTGGCGACGCCACTTTTTAGGTTCTTCAGGCACATACCAGGCAAAGCTGGCTTCCCCGCGGAGTTTTTTGACTCCCGGTCGTACCGTGAACGAAATGGCCATTGATGAAGGCCGGCTTGAATAACACAGATTCATCGGCAACTCGTATCCTTCAATGTCATCACAAATCTGATTTTTTTCCGTTTCTTCCCCGGACACAGGAGTCCCCTGAGGAAAAAGCCGGCCGCAGATATAATAATCATCCGGCCAGGTATCGCAGATTACCTCATCTTCTGCCACCGGTCCGTAAAGATCTTTGCGCAGCAGTTCCTCCAGAATATCTCGAGCCCGGTAATATTCTCCCAGTTCCACCGTCCGTTTCCCCCTTCCATTTGTCAGTTAAAACGCACTTTCCCCATGCCCGCCAGACTCACCCCGTACCAGACCCCTGTACTCATATAGGGTTCCGCCACATTCCGGGTAACGGTCTCTGGCTTTTTGACAACCGAGTAAACCCGCTCCACATATACCTCAGAGAAACTCCGGGGAAGATATTGAGACCGTATGTAAACGTAATTCATTACTTCTTTGACGCCGAAGGTAAACACCCGGGACATTAGCCCGATCAATTGCCCGCGGTGGTAGATGCCATAACACCCGGTATCATCATTGAACAGTGTTATTACCAGTGGATCTCCTGCTGACACGTTATTCCGAATGTAACGCTGCCGTTCATGCGGGTCCAGGCCGGGCAACCTGCTATCCACGAAGCTTTCCTCATCTATATCCTGCTCCAGCCCTATTTCCATACCAACCAGCCGGGTGTTACCGTCCTGTTTTTTCCCCAGCTCGATCCACCGTCCATTTTCACAGCACCTAAGCCACGTGAATGTCCTTGCACGTTCAAGTCGCCTGAAATCACTGCGGGCTCTTGTAACGGCCACGTAATATACCCTGGCTTCTTCCAGCATATCTTCGATCCTCTCAATGCCCTCCGGCTCCAGAAGGTATACCCGATCATATTCACGTCCTTTGGCCTGATGGATGGTGCTGACGGTAATAGGAAACGGCGGCCCTTCGTACAGTTCATCCGGCAGCCGGGTGTCCACTGTCAGCGCACGTCTGACTTTTTCCGTATCGACAGTCCGACCATCTGTCCCTGCTAACTCCTGCAGCAAACCAAAAAGACTGTCCGGGTTTCCTGTTATCCCCCACTCTGGCATCTCCAGATCGGCAACGTCGTTTCGGGTTAGCTTCCGCCGTTCACCTCCCAGCAGATCGGCGATCCAGATAGGCAGAAGCCATTTGCTGTGCTGTCTGCGAATAGTATGAGCAATTTGCTGCTGCCAGAGGTAACCGGATATTTTCAACACTTCACCATTATTCCTGCACAGAACGGCCACTTTTCCCGTTGAAGTGCCGGATGATACGATATTAATGCAATCGTGTTCTGCAGGAAATTCTTTGATGCTTTCAAGAAACTCCGGAACCTTTCCCGGTTCTTCAGTTTCCAGTACCGAACGTGCCCGGGCAGTAAAAACAACCAGCTTACCTGACTGCCGCCTGTTGGTGGTCAGCCTGACAATTTTAAGACGGTCCCCATACTCCTCCTGAAGCCACTTCAAGAAGCCCCTGGAATTCATTTCTCCGTGCTTGTCTTTTACATTGTAATCGTATATAGCCTGATGGGGATCTCCCAGCAGAGTAAACCCGCAACCGGGTGGTCGATTTTTAAGGATTGTTTGTACCAGGCGGGCCCGAACTCCCACCAGATCCTGGATTTCATCCACCATAAAATGTTTCATTTCCTGTAAAATATCCGGGTCACTGTTAATTTCATCAATAACCATCTGAATCCTGGTATCATAATCACAGCCATTGAAATCAACATCCCGTTCTACAAGCACTCTGGTGGCAAATGAATCGAAAGTACGTATATCCATTCTTGAAAGATCATCAGAATATCTTCCTGACCGTACACCAGCCAGGAAACGGTCCCGAATTTCTCTAACCGCAGCCCTGGTAAAACATAACAATAAAACGCTGCTGGCTTCAACCATTCTTTTTTCATCAACCATATACTCCAGCCTGCGCAGAAGCGAGTGTGTTTTCCCCGTTCCCGGGCCGGCAAGAACCAGCATCATCTCACTGGCTTCCGCTGTAATAATGGCATCCTGGACCTCGTCTTTTCCCTCGTATATCAATTGCTCAAGGCCAGGAATAAGGGGCTCATCCTGGAGAGTGACCTCGACAATTTGACCCTCATCGGTTATACTTTCCTGATCCAGATCAGGAAGCCGAAGTTCTAACCGGCATGTCTCCAGCGGCGGTTCCGGTTCAAAATCTTTTTTTTCGAACTGTATTTCATCCGGTGCCTGGGCGAGTATCGTTTTCTCAGGAACATAGTCCGGTCGACATACTGGAAAGTTCCGGCATTCAGTACGGTAACACCGGCACGCGACCCGGTAACCGCCGTGATCCCTGACCACTCCCCAGACAATCTCTTCCGAATCCCCGAGAAGAGAACAGTACCTTCCGATTTCCCATTCTTCACGCTGGATATCTGTTAAAAGATGCGTGTACCCGTCCAGTGAAACCGTTCCCCTCACCCAGTCCAGACCGGCCAGGATTTTCAACATTTTTTCCAGGCTTTTTCGCCCGCGAACCATTGACTGGAACTTGCGGTCGGTTCGGAAATCTCCGTTCAGTATATAAACATTACTTGCACAGGTGACGTTGGACCGCCTATTCATCGTCCGTCACCTCTATCCGGGTTACCGGCAGCTGGTAGTCTACGCGCAGAGCATTGTAATGCCATTCCCTGGTTGTACGCGCCGTTCTGTTCAGGCTTCTGGCTTTTACCCTCAAAATGAGATCCCGGTCTATCTGTGCACTGACTTCAATCTTCTCACGGAAAAAACCGAAGGCCGGCACATTCAGATACCCCAGGATCCGTTCCTCTCCATCCGAAAAAACGAGATTTGCGGCAGGTTCATCTTCTACCAGGGCAAAAGTTGCTGAAATACATTCCTCTAAAGCTACAGGCTGGCCTTCCTTCAACAGGGGATAAAGACTGCCATCTGACATGATTATCCCCACCGTCTGTGCCAGCAGATGTTTACCCGGACAGACACTCAGACGTGCAGCCCCCCGGGCAACACTCCAGTCCGAATCGGATGGATAGACTTCTTTTCCATTCCAGGATTTTGCGATTCGTTCGCTCAAAGGCCTGAGGTTAACACTGCCGCCTACCATTAAAATACAATCAAGCTGTGTTATGCTCATACCGGCCTGTCGTACGCAGTTTTCAAAACAATGAACGGCCTGATCAACGACAGGAGTAATTAATCCGGAAAAATCATCAAAATTGATACTCTCGTGAACATACTCTATCTCACCATAATTCACGAATTGTATTTCTGCCCGCTCATCCCAGGTCAGGTCCCTTTTCGCCTGCTCACAGTAGGCCAGCATTTTATCCCGCGCTTCCGGTGGCATTTCATTGAATGAAACTTGCAGGCCCATCTTTTTAATTATCCGTCCATGCAACCATTCCGCCATCAGGCGGTCAATGTAGTCCCCCGCAACGTTAAGCCCTGCCGTTGCCAGTTCTTTTACCCGACCATTTCTGTTTTCAATTACAGATACATCCAGCGTACCTCCACCCCAGTCAAATACACCTATTCTTGTATAATGACCTACCTCCTTATAATGACAGAACAGAGCAGCGGTCGGTTCGCTGATAAAACTTTTTATCTCAATCCCTGCAAGTCGGGCGGCTTCCCGCAGCGCCACCCGTTTGCCGGCAGGAAAACCTACCGGTATGGCCACTAGAGCTTCTTTCAATAAATCTTCCCCTGTTCTTTTCCTGACTCTGTCTTTCAGGGCGAGAAATACCTGCGCTGCCACCATTTCCGGTGTCCAGATCCGGCCAGCAATATTCCAGATCGTTCCCGAGTCAAGAAGTGTCTTGACCGAAGTAATTACTTCGCAGGATTCCCTCAATTCCTCTCTCCTGCGCCAGGCTTCGCGACCGCAGTATACCCGGCCGGTGGCTCTATCGATAATAACCAGGGATGGAAATGGGTTACCATAGCCGTCTGTAAACCTTATTTCCCTGCTGCCATCTTCGATCCCCACACAGGCACTGTTAGTTGTACCGAAATCAATCCCAAAATCCATTATTCATCACCATTTAACCTGACTCCCTGATTGATTAATTCACGAAAAACTCTATCCAGCAAAAATTTCAGATATTCCGCAAGTTGAATCGTTGGCGGCTTCTCTATTGCCTCAAGATATCCTCTGTAATGCCTGGATAGCCTGTCCATTAACCTGTTTCTGAACTCCTCAAGAACATAGTTGCACTCCAGCTCAATCCTGTTTTTGAGATTCTCCACCTCCTTTTTCCTGGCACAACTTTCCTCCTGCAGTGTATTTAATAACTCTTGCTTCTCATTTTCAAGCCCGGTTATCTGTCTGTTCAGTTCCTGAATCAGGGTTTCCCGCTGATTTTGGACTTCCAGTAAATTCGTCAGCTGTTTCTCCTGTTCCTTATTACGCATTTTTTCCCGCTGGCACTCTATCTCCAGTGAGTTCAGCTTTCCCTTCAGGCTCGCATTTTCCTTTTCCAGAGTTGCTATGTACTGCGTCAACCAGTCTATACAGGTCTGCACGTTCAATTCCACACAGGTACCAGCTGTTGTCTTTTGCATATCCGACGAAGAACCGGGGTTTGCATCATGACCTGGCGGTAATTTTTCTTTTATTTTTTCTAAATGTACCAATCTATGGCTTGCCTTTTCCCTCAATTCGGTAAATACATGTTTTTCAGTCCGGACACTGTAGGAAATCGTTCTGATTAACCCCAGTTTATGGCATTGCCTTTGCAAATCTTCAGGCCACTTCTTTGTAATATTTTCAATTTCTGCAACCAGCTTTGCTCCCAGGTCTGCTTTGCAACGGCAACGACCAAGCCAGTTTATGCAATCCGTTTTTATGGCAATATCTGATCCCTGTTCGTCCTGCATACCGGAAAGTACCATCGCGGCAATACCGGATATCTGCCGGACGCTAATATCATATTTTTCCAGAGGAATTTCCAGCAGTTTCCTCGTTTCCATCAGCTCTTTCCGAAAGAGTCTTACAAACAGCTTCCCCGGACTTTTTGTTCCGCCATCAGTCAGAAAGCCTGACAAGTTAATCAATAAACGCAGTGCTACCCAGTAATCATCCGGGATGAAAGTCGCAACGAGTTTAATCTTTCTATAAAAACCTGCGGAGCCATTCAATTCCGGTTCATCCAGCAGCACTTGTATAATTTTCTCCTTCTGTTCACAACTACTTTCTTTCCATGCATCAAGAACTGCCTGACAGCAATCAACCGGAAGTATTGCTATTAACCGACAGGCCCGGCTGTAATATTCAGGACTCTCAAGCAGTAAACGTAGCTTTTCCCGAGCAATCTCACTGTCTGTAGAATTCAACCTTTTTTTATCCTTAAATTTTGCCGCCAGTACTTCCAGCTCTTTCAAAGTTTCATCCATTTACTTTTCACCCCTGGAATATCTGAGCTGCACGTTCTATAATTTTTGTTTTTTCTGGAGATGGTGGAATTCTATCTCTGAGCCCGAGTAACTTTTCAGCCAGTTTAATTTTTCGCTGTGAATTGGAACACGAATTGATCAGAAACCAGAGTAACAACCAGTCCTGACTGTCAAACGGATCAACCTCCAGGTTCGCGGAATTCCTGCAGTTCCTGGATGCTATTTCCAGAAAAACCCTATCTTCTGCACGCAATGGTAAATGGGTTAAGAACTCCACCTGAAACTGCTGTTCAGGCACAGTATCTCCGTTTAAAATTTTTACAACGTATTCCAGCAGCGAAAAAACAGGTTGCAGATTGCTGCCGGACCGTAAGGATTTAACTGCCCGACCTGCTGCTTCAATCCTGGCAAGACGCAAAAGAAGTAAAATACACAGAAAATTCCGCAGTTCTCTGAGAACAGGGGGACCTTCTTCCATGTTGTTCAGCAGCGAAAGCGCACTTTCAAAAAGTCCACGATGATAGCGTACCCAGGCGCCAGTCAGACTGTACCCCCCGGTCATCAGAGCAATTCTGCTGCGAAACTTGCTCCGGTGATGGCGAACCTCGTTGGCCCATTCGGAAAGATCAGCTGTTCCTTCCCCGGCTATGCGGGTCATAAAAAATTGTTTCAGTGCATTCTTCCACCTCTCTACAGGAGGAAGTACTTCACTACCAGCGGGCAGGCCCTCCCCGGCCCATCGGCCGTTCTGAACCCGGATAATAAAATCCAGCAGCAGGCATAATTTTTCGTTCCCGACCCGTTCAGTCCAGTTAACTTTTTTACCGGATAATAAAATGTTCACCCTATCAAAGACACAGGCACAGGCAAAAAGCGAGAATATCCATTCATCCAGGGAGGGATGAAACCGGGGAATACGGTTCAGGTTATAACACCTTCCCGTTGTAACCTCCCGACATAGCTCTGAACATATATCGAGAATCCTGATAAGGTCCCCGGCCGTACATACGCAGGCCCGGCAGGCTGCTCCCGCACAAATATCGGCAATTACAGATTCCAAATCAAATACCACCAACCCGGTACTTACTGTATAGTCACCCGAACGCAGTACCACTTCGTTGATTGAATGGCTGCAATCCCGGAGCAGTTCCAGCAACAGATCGGAAGAGATCCGCACCATTCCGCCGCTATCAAACTTCACCGGTATCTCTCTGGCAGGTTGCTGCCACAGTCCAAGCCAGGCCTCGGAATCCGGGCACCCGGTTAACAGAAAAATCGTTTCCTGCTCCAGGTCGGTTAGGAGGAGATATCGAACAGGCTTCCCGTCAGCAAAATACATACGAGCTCGATAAACCGCTATATTGAGACCTACTACCAGATCCTGGCATTCAATGGTACCGGTAACCCGATCGATGTCTACAGGTATAATCCACTTTCTACCATTCCGATCAATACGGCGACATCCATCAAGATTCAGACGCCCCGGAAATGAATCATCAATTTCAACAGGAGGTTCCTCGTTAAAAGCATACAGCCGGCACGCAAATCTAATATTCAGCGGAGGCAGGAGGTAAAATTCTTTTTCAGCCAGGACAGAGCCAGCCTCAGGTCTACCTGTCCTGCCTATAGCATAAACGGAAAAACGACCGTTCACAGGAGCACTACCATTTAATTCTCTCAAAACCTGCTCCAGTTCCCGTCTGTTCCTGATTCGCCCGGAAACAGAACCTGCAGTATAAAAAATGGCAACCCTGAGTTCCTCAACAGGCTTAAAGTCCGAAACAGCCAGAGGCGGTAATGAACCTGTAAATACGTCAGACCAGGGTTCCCCACACCACAGCCTGAATTTTTCAGGTTCAACCCAGGTTAAAGCAATATCTGTACCCGTATCCGGCTCCAATTCATAGCCGGGAATAGCAGTTCCGGGTTCTATAAATACCCGGCACGCCCGGTAGTTTATATTCCCGGGCACCCGGACCTGACCCAGTTCGGAAATCACCCGGCAGGGTGGGTTGTAACCATCCGGAACCAGCATCCAGTATTCACCCGGGCTGACTTTCCTTCCACGCTGAACAAATCCGTACCCGGGGTCAAAAAGAGCCGGCAACCCATCGGGTAACCATCCGGGTAGTATCCATTCGACCGGCCGGCCTCCCACTCCGGGTATCGAACCGGTGTAATAATCCGACCAGGCCTCGGCCGACTTCAACAGAGTTAGCGGGAACCGCCAGAAGTTTGAAATAGCGGGAATTCTTACGCCCTCAGCATAATCCCGACCGGGAAAACGTATGGCCAGGCACCGTTCCTCCGGTACGAAAACCAATCGAGGCCTCAATGGAATCGGAATTCTATCTTTGACCCGTTCAAGGTTCAGGTCATGGAAATGAACCAGAAATTCGTCCCAGAAGCCAGGTTGATAACCGGGTAGCTCCTTAAGATCCGCCAGTGTCAGGTTTCCCTGTTCGTAGAACATGAGAAGCTGACATACCTGCATTGTAAATTTCCACCCTGCGGTATCTTTCAAGAAGTTCTTCAGATACTTGGAACAATTAAGTACATTAACACGGTCTTGAAACTCCTTCAGCCCCATCGTGAGCAGGGTATTCCAGGACCTGAAACCTTTGAGCTGTTTAATAATGCCGGCCAGCGAATTTATATATCGTTTTGACACCCCGCACTGTTCAAGAATGGCCCCCACATATCGAAAAGGTCCGGTGCGTTCAGTTTTTTTCAGTCCCAGCAGCTCCAACCGTTTTTCAATAATTCTACCGAGCCTTTCCTGTTTGGCGTTCGTATTTTCTACCTTCAACAGCCGGCAAAAATGTGGCCAGAATCCCTGGTCGTCATAATAATGGTATGCACAGTTAACCGCCAGCACCACAAGAGCGATCTCAAAAAGACTATCCTCCACAGCCATATATCTGCGGAATTCCCTTGCCAGGAGTTCCAGAAGATCGGGGTCTAAATATATCTCGCCGGCATACCTACAATGCTGCAATTTCTCCCGCCATTCAACCGCAAAGGTAATAATATCCTTCACCTGTGCCATGCCTTTCCACTCCGGTACATGTATTTTCTAATTGGAGCCGGTTAAAGTCATACCTATATTTAATTTTTTCATAGGGTATACTTCATTCATCAAGCTTACTTTCTGACAATAGCTAAGAAATGAGCATCATACAGATACCGGCGCTGCCATTTAACAACGACTACCGCCCAACTCCCCTCCTGGAAAGCTGGTTTCGAAAAAACAGCGGTAATAGCACGGCCCTTCCTCAGCCTGAGCAAGTTTAGCGTAACAGCCTTCCCTCCCCTAGAATGGAGCGGTGCTGTATGCATCCTATGTCATCGCAGCCAAGCAGACCGCCAAGCATTAGAATCGCCTGCAACAACCAGAAGTTTCCTTATGTTATTTTTTTCGAGACTATTAGAAAAAATCCTCCAATGAAATACCATTTTTAGCTTTCAGCTTCCAGCAGCAGTTAAAAGGGCTCCAGACTGGCGGGAGTACGGAAGCAATGGTAAAAATCCTCTGTCATCCTGGCTTCGGACAATCACCATTTCGGGACAGATTGCGCAGGCAGAAAAAATGCCATATACGTTGAACCGGGATCTTACAACGGGTCTGAAAGGCAATACGGGTCACCAACCTTCTCGTCGCCATCCGTGATCAAACTGCAACCCCCGCCTTCTCCAAAACGGCCCAAGGAGAAAATTAATAACGGGCAAGTGGAACGAAGAAAAATCCGGAACTACCATGGTCATTGGTATCCCGGGAGGCATGAGAGAGTATACCGCCAGCTAAAGTGTGGAAATAAAAACTTGCGAAAATTTTGTCATCAAGCAACCCTAGTGAGATGCGCTTACCCTGCCAGTTAAAGGCATATCCTGGTATCGCTTTGCTTTAATGAAAATGGCTGCCATTCGCCGCAGGCAGTGTATTTTATACTGTCTTCAGGATTAATCGGTTTCTTTTTCTGATACTTCCTCCCGTATCACTCCCGCAATCAGTTCCCGAAATCTCTGCCTGACTTTTTTGCCGCCCCGAGCGCCTTAAAGCCGGGCCGAAAAGGACGTAACTATGGCCAGCAGGTGCCGGACCATTTCGGAATGGTCATCCCCCGGCTCTTTTTCTGCGATGGCGATTACCTTCACGCCGCAGTATTTCAGGTGCCGCTCGATGTACAAATAACCAACCGGGCCAGCCGGTCTGGTATTCGATGAGCAGTTTTTTTATTTGCCCCGCTCGGCCAGTTAGACGAGGTCTCTGAAAAACCAGCTCAAAAAATAATTAATCACTCTTAAAGGGATACCCACAAAATGAAATAATTTGCATGGCACTACAAGTTCAATACGTATACTCTTTAAGCCTTGCCAAATCTAGCCTTAACGGCTTTCGCATCACCCTATCAGCGCTGCCTTCTTGGCATTTATTACCATAAAAGTCAAAAAGACCTGTAGAGCCACGCGCTTTATCCCACGATAGCGGGCGCGGGACATCTTATGCCAGGTTTTGGCATGGCCGAAAACCCTTTCTATCTCTTTCCTTACCCTCATGGCTACTTTTAGACATTTGGCGCGTACCTTTTTGAGCGGTGATTCGTTGCGGTAAACCCTTTTATGAGTGCTCCCTTCGCCAAGGCAACCCTGCTTTAAAGGACACTTCTGGCAGTCCTTCTTAGAAAAGTAGTAGATGTAGCCGCCATTTTGGTGCTCAGTCTTACCAATGGAAACCTTACCCTGGGGGCAGACCATGCAGTCCTTTTCACCATCATAAGTGAAGCCAGTTTCCTTCTTAGCGGACGCCCTTTCCGGAATATAAGGCCTGATATTCCTTTCCTGGAGGTATTCATGGATGTTCGGGTAATCATAGCCTTTATCGGCAGCCAGACGGCGTGGTCGTAGGCCCTTTCTGGAGGTTTCTTCCACCAGTTCGGGCAACTGGGGTGCTTCGGCCTCATTGCCAGGGGTAACCTTTACCGCCGTCACAAAACCTTCCTCGGTGGCCGTAGCGTACACCTTGTAACCAAAAAAGGGCTCATTCTTTTTCTTGAAGCCCCAGCGGGCATCGGGGTCGGCAAAGCTGCCCACTCCTTCACCGTTTAACACTCTCTCGTAAAAGGCCAGCTCTTCTTTCAGTGCAGGAACCTCTTTATGCTGCTTGAGGGCGGCTACCAGCTCCCGGCCCACTTCCTTTTCTGCCGCCAGGAGCTCAGCCTGGGAAGAATACTCCCGGTCAGGCAGGGGTTCGGCATAACGGGAAAGCTTTTTCGCCTCCTCCAGGGACTTTTGGGCCAGAGCTTTAAGAAGTCGTGCTCTGCCTTCCCGCACCAGCGTAAGGGTGTTCTTGGCCGCTGCATGGGCAACCAGCTTCGTGCCGTCCACCAGCACCCATTTGCCCTTGATGAACCCCTTTGCCTGGAGGTCTTCCACCAGCCGGTCAAAAAGCCGGCGGAAACCTTCTTCGCCAAGCCGCCGGCGGAAAACCACCAGCGTGGAGGGGTCCGGCACAGGGTCACTCCAGGCCAGGTCGCAAAACCACCGGTAAAGCACGTTATATTGTAGCTCCCGGCACACCTGTACATCGGATAAGTTGGCCCAGATTTCTAAGAACAGGATGCGAAACAGCACCGAAGGAGGAATGCAGGGGCGGCCTGTATCCGGCGAGTAGTGACAGGCAACTTCCTGGTCCACAAAGGAAAGATCCACGTTGTTCTTTATCTTCACCAGGGGATGGTCCTGGGGGATCATCTTTGAAAAGATTTCCTGGTCGAAAAAGTTTAGCTGACCGTCATTTTTCCTAAACAATTAAAGATACCTCCATCTTTTGAGGTTTTACTCTCTATTTCTGCATGGAGGCTCTCTTTTCCTGCTGTAGTGCTACGTGGAGAGCTTCGAAAGCCTGACTTTTTCAGAGATCTCGATAGAGAGAATTTGCCCTTGGCGCTGGTGGATGCCCCGCTGGTTGGAGTGATAGCGCCGGACCTGTTCCCAGGTAAGCATGCCATGCTACCTCGCCGTGTTTTATATTCCATATTTGTTTTATGCCGCAGAATACATCGGAGTAATAGGTCTAAAGAACTTTGGTGGCCGCGTCTATAAGTGGAGTCATTGCTGTAACTAGCCTATCTATCTGATCATATATGGCACCGTAAGTCATATTTCCATCAAGCTCTGCATACGCCAGTTGTAACCAGGTTTTTCTAAAGTGCCACTCCTTAGGAAAGTTTCTCTGTCTAACCTGCTTATGTATCTCTTCGTAAAAATCATCTCTACCCCTTAAGTAACTCTCCCTAAACCCCTGGTCAAACGTTTCAAACTCTTTTCGTGTTACATATGGACAGGTATGATAATGCAAGTAGAAGAACAAAGTATCATGGCGCGTATCCCACTGAAATTCATAATGAACCTCGTAGCATCTTCTTCCATTAGTATCATCTTGAGAATACCAGTTATCCTTTTGCCATAATGCCAAGGGGATATATCCGCTGCCCCGATGTGCAGTGATACCACATTCTGGTGGTCCTATCAACTTACTAACCGAAAAATTGTTACATGCTAACACAAACTTACGATAGCCAGAAACCAACTTGGTTGGAGTAGTGCTTTTCAAATACTCCAGAAAAGGCTGATCTTGACGCGGCAGAGGCCATTTGTCGAATTCTTCAACTTTTTGGCGGAATTCATCCAAAAGTAGACCTAATTTAGTAGAATGCTTATTTGATTTGGGTATAAGTGCAGCAATTTGTGAATATGTCACCATTTTGAATTTGTTGGACCGGGGTGCAATTCCCTCAAGAGTAAGAAAAACGTGGACGAATTTGGTGCCGTAAGGTAGCTTTAGTTGTTCCCTCACAGCCTCATTAAACACGTCACTTGAATATCGCTCAGTTTGTTCAGCTCCTTCGCTTGAAAATAGTTTATTTTCAACAATTATCACAGCATTTTCTTGACGGCTATAAATCACTATATCTGGAACATCTTTACCTTGGGAACTTATAACCTGCAGCCAGGGTTTCACTTCCCAGTCATCGGAACTACTTGTGCTGCCCAGAAACATTTCGAGCATTGCATTTCTAAAAGAAATGTCATTAGCAAGAGCATAAGCAATTATGTTAGTATACGCATCCTCCCGATCCGTCACACCCAAAATGTCAAGAATATCTCCGTTCAACATTCATCCCTCCCTCAAGATAAACTTAAGGATGAAAACAATACGTCTTGCAATCAACTCCACAATTACTTCACAAGCCGGACAATAAAGGTTCTCCCGTTTGCTTCTAAGACCTTCTTTTCTTTGGAGCTCCAGAAAATGCTCCACACAATGGCTACCTCTTCTCTAAAACATCCTTACGGTCTGCACACTTTACATGGCTCGTACCCCTGTCGGAGAGCCTCCTCCCTCGTGTAAAATAAACCCGGTTACCGGGGGCTATTTTGGCCGACCACTCGCAGTCCGGCCGGTGGAACTTCTTCGAGTTCGCATTGCCTATGTACTCAGCCGACGGCGCCGAGGCATCGCTGCCCGAGGACGGCGCTGCCCCCGCGGCCCACAACCCCTTCGCGGCTTCCCGCGCCTCCCGCTGGACCTCCGCGAAGAGGTCCGCGTACTTAACATTCGGTGGCACGGTCATCATCTGGGCGCAATCTTGAAGGAGCAGCTCGGCGTTGAACATCCTGGCCCGCACTTCGGCCTCGCCGTCGTCCATCCATCAAACATTGAAGAAATTTTAACGCGAACAATTCAGCGGCCGGATCCCCATATCTTCCAGGAAATCAACCAGCTCAGAAATGGTTTCCCGCGGCCGGCGGAAATACTGACTCCCACGGATTCTGTAAAACTTCCAGCCTAGGCGCTCCAGGATCATCTGGCGGTTCCAGTCCTCTTCCCACTTTTCCGGAGGGTGGGCAATTTCGCCGTCGCATTCTACGGCCAGTTTCTTATTATTCGCCCCGAAAACCACGAGGTCAATTCTCTTGTAGCCGACCCTGTACTGGGGCTTCACCAGATAGCCGCGGCCCAGCAGCTCCCGCAGCACCCGTCGCTCAAACTCCGATTCACATAACTTCTCCAGATCTTCAGGTAACCTGTCTCCCGCCAGGGCCGGGTTAAGGCAGTACCTGATCAATCTTGCCCGAACGTCCTCCGCATGGAATTCTTCGGGATCTATCGAGTAAAAAAGCCACATCTGGTTTCTGGCCCGGCTCGCGGCGACGTTAAAACGACGCAAGTCGTTCATTTTGTTCAGAACCGCCGGGCGCTGCTCCCCTGCCGCTTCGACCAGCGAAAGGAACATAACGTCCCGCTGGTCACCCTGGAAGAAGTAGGCGTCGCCGCAGAGGATCCGGCGGAGATGCATCTCGCCTGGCCCCAGTCTTTCCAGGAGCAGCTGGTTGATCAGGCGCGCCTGCGCCGTGCCGAGAAGAGAGATGACTCCCATTGTCATGCCTTCGTAGACAGGGTCCTCGCAGCACTTGATTACTTGCTCTACAAGGGCCTCTGCTTCCGGCTCGTTTACGTCTCTGCCGGGAGTCCGGAATCCTTTTTCCACGCGCCTGGCAATCACGGGCTGCCAGTCTTCTCCCAGTCGGGGATCCCTTTCCCGCAGCGGTAAAATCTTTCCTTCGTACATGACTTCGTTGCTAAACTGAATTATCTCGGGCAGACAGCGGAAGTGCTCCCTCAGCAGGATCACTCCGGGGAAGATCAGCCCGGCCAGGTCGTAAAGGCTGAACTGCGGGTCAAACAGCTCTTTATGGGGGATGCCCTGCAGGTACTGCTCGATCATCCGGTGGATATGGGCAAGATCCCGGCCCACCCCATATGGGCTGATTTGCTTATCGTCGCCAACGATGACGACTTTTTTAGCCCGGAAAAGGGCCAGAATGCCCAAAGAATCCATCTGGCTGCTTTCATCTATGATGACCACGTCGAAAGGTTCGTTTAAGGGGTGAAAGCTTTCCACCACCCGGTTTAGCGGCATGACCCACACCGGTACGGCGGCGCGAGCCTTTTCCATCTCCCTCTGCGCCAGCGCGCGGTAACGACCGGCATATTTCCCGGTGCCCTTTCCGATTCTCCGGACATAGTCCTTCCAGGCAACAAGGCTTCTGCGCTGCTCTTCCGTTACGCGCCCGGCGAGAGTGAGCCAGGTAGAAAGAGCCACCAGCTCTGCCACGAGCTTCCCTTCCCTTTGGAGAAGCTCATCGAGCCTCCTCGAAAGCTCCCGGGGGTCCTCTGCATGCATCTTTTTGAGGTAAGTTTCGGCTTTGCGCCACTCCCAGGCCTCGACGACGTTTTCCGGCGGTTTTAAGGGGCTGCCCTTCCCGCCTTGAAGCACGACCGTTTCGGCCCACTTCGGGGCTACTTCAGCGAGGCGGGACTTCAACGACTGCAGCTCAGCTTCCATCTTGTGTACTTCGTTCAAATGCTGGATGCGCCGGACCGCTCCGTCCCACCGATCCCATTCCCCGGCTTCCAGGAATTCGCTTAATTCGTTCCACAGGCCAGAAGCGCCCGGCCGCGCTCCTCCATCCTTCAAGTACCGGTGGACTTCTTCAATTTTGGTTTTCAGATGGTCAAGCTTAAGCCTTTTCTCAATGAAGGCCAGGCGATCTGCAATTTCCCGGACTGTGTCCGGGGTAACTGTACAGGGTACGGCCAGGCCAAGCCTCTGGATCTCTTCCGCCAGCGGTGCCCATAACTTTTCCTTCCAATCGAAAACGTTTTTAATGATACGGACGTACCCGTCTATTTCGGCGGGAAGTCGAGATCCCTTCGCGACGAGTTCCGGTCCGCCCACCGCAACTATTTCATTCTGCCAGCGGGTGTGTAGCTTTTTTACCAACTGGCAACGTTCCACTTCTTTTAAAACGAGCCTAACTTCTTTAACGGAAGAGATCTTCATGCCGTCCACCAGACAGTTTTCCATTAAATATTTGAATCGGGGCTTTAAAATTTTAGTCAACATGCTGACCTTTTTTCCCCGCACCAGATGTGTTTCAAGTTCCTCCAGTTCGCTCTTCAGAAGTGTTATATGCCGGTCTCCAGGAAGTTCTATCCTGTGCTCGCTCACGACCTGCGAAAGAGAAATTAAAGTATCGCGCACCTCTTCCAACCAGGAGGTGAATTTTTCCCAAATCTCACTTCTCGCCCCGCCGCTCAGTACGTCTTGAAATACCGCCTGCAGCCATTCCTCCCTGAAATACTCCCGCGCCCCGGCCTCGGCCCTCATCGCCTCCTCCCGAACCCGCTCCACGACGTTAATTTCCAACTGCACCGGCGGTTCCCAGCCGGAAAGGATCTCTCTGCTTCCGGCGAGCTGCTTCTGAAGATGATGAATCTCCTCAACCAGTACCCTCAATTCCTTCCCCGGCGGCAGTAACCCGGGGTCGGGAAGAATCTGCCCGGCCTGAACACATTCTTCTCTGTCGAGTACGCCTGCCAATTCGTAAAACCTGGCAATTTCCCGAAGGGTCAGGGGCAGAACGGCGCCTTCAGGAAGGTCGTCGGGGATCCACCCCAGGCGGGATTCATTTTCCTTCACCCATCTGGCTAACTCCCCTGGCGTGTATTCCCGCCCGCTCAGGTTGTAGCTCTTGTTTTCACGCATGGCGACGTCCCGGATTTTCTTGCGGAGGGTGGCAATCCCTTCGCGGACGTCCCGCAGATTTTGCCGGAGCAGTTTAATCCCCTTCTCCGCCTCGTCCTTATCGAGAGTGGTCACTTTTTCGGACATTACCCGGACGGCTTCCTCGAGTTCAGCAAGCGAACCGCTGTCGTCGGCCAAAACGGTCACGCACAAGGGCCGCAGTTCCTCCGGAAACATCTCCCGCAGCACCCTCAGGGGTCGTTCCGCCTTAGCTGTGATCAGCACGCGCTTCCCCTGCGCCAGAAGGTGGCAGGTCAGGTTGACAATGGTGTGGCTCTTACCGGTGCCGGGCGGCCCCTGTACCGTTACACCGGTCTGGCGCGCCAGGCGCGTGGCGATCTCCCCCTGTTCTTTGTTTGCCGGAAGGGGAAAAAGCAGCTCCTCGCCTTCTTCCCTGTCGAACTCAGTGCCTGCTTCTACGACGGGCGATTCGTCCGTAACGATGCCCGCCACCGGGGGCGGTACATCGTGCCCTTTTCGCAGTGCGTCCAGAATGGTTTCCAGGTCCCGGCGGTAACCCGGCCTTTTGGGCCGGACGAAAATGACCGGTTCGTGGGCGATGCACGGCCTTTCTTCGGGCTTCATATTATTCCGGTCAAAGAGAACTTTTCCTTCGGGGCTAATCAGGTTGACGAATCTTTCGTAAAAGGCGGCGGTTCTTTCAAGGTCCCACGGGTTGACAAATTCACCGCGCAGGGCGGCAAATTTTTCCCGATCCGCAATGGAAAGGTCCAATCCTTCCAGAAACCAGGTTTCCGGCACTGTGGGGACCCTGCCCAGGATGGTCGTAGCCGGAGTAACTGCGATCACCCCGGCTCTTTCGTCGAACTCGACGGTCAGCCGGGTGGTCAAAACGGGGTGCCGGATCCGTTCTTTCCCCAACCGCAGGTAGAACATCCCGTGACCCCAGACCAGTTCCAGGTTTTCCTGCTCGAGGTCAAGCCGCTGTTTCAAGAGAAAAAGTTGGTTATAAAGATTCTGCACCTTCTTTTTGGGCGCCGCTTCCCTCGACCAGGGCTCCCATTCTTCTTTCAGCCATTTCTGCCAGCGGCGCATCCTTTGGGGATTGTCGTCGAACTTTTCTTCCGAAGCATTCTCGTTAAGCTGCTCGTCAGTTTTAAGAGGTTCAAACAAACTGTTTTTTTCCGCAAATCTTTTCTTTATCTGCCTTACTTCCGGAGGCTTAAAGGGATCTTTCCAGGTACCCTCCAGCCATTCGGATATCTCTGGGGGAGGATTTGGGGGATCGGGGATCCTTTGTTTTTTTACGGTGAGCCAGGCCCCTTCGGGTGCTCCTTCCGAAAAAAGGCGGCACCCCTCGCCCTCCGGCAAGTCTCTTTCCCAGCGGACAATCTCGTACTTTTCAATTTCTCTTACCGGTCTTTCCAAACAGTAGGCCCTGAGTAAAAACTCAACGAGATTGCAGGCCTTTGCCGGTAAGGCGTTTGTGGCTGGATTACTGAAAAGGTCTTCGCTCCGGATGTTTTCAAGTTTTTCAATAACCTTTTTAGAAGGCAATTCTCCTCCGGCATCAGCAATTACCTTCAGCAAAGGAAGCTTTATGCTTTCCTCGGTTGGAATGGCCATCTATGCATCTCCCTTCTTTATCTTTAGACTTTCTCAACGTTTTTAAAGAAGAGGGTCTTTCTGCACTTACATCCTATAATCCAGTACGCCCACTTTTTCCGGATCAGCCCGGTTAAAAATTCTCTCTTCTGCTGTCACCAGGGGGTAAAGTGGAAGGCGTCGAAGCGGTACATTCCTTCTTCCTTCATAGCCTGCCAGAAGTATTTAACTACCCCCCCCGAAATTTAAATCCTATCTTAAAATCTATACATCAAATTGTAAGGGGGAAGGGATGACATATGTGTGTCGGAGCAAAAAAGTTTTTTCTCATCCTCGCCGCCGCCGGTAATTAAACGCCGGATACTTCGAGTCACTCGTCCGCACACTGTCAAAGCTGGATACGGAACACCAGACCTGGCGATTTAAACGTCGGGTTGATCATTCACTCCCTCTTTTTGGTAAACGTTCGCGACCCTCTCCGCCATCGCGCGCATCTCCTCCCGTAACCATTGTGGCTCCAGCACCTCCACCATATCTCCCCACTGGAAGAGCCAGCCTACCATCTCGGCGATGCCGCAGACCTCGAAGGAAGCCAGGGCGGAACCGTCGGGCAATTCTTCTTCGATTTTCTGGGAAGGGTGATAGAGTACGTTTTTCACCCGGTGAGCCACCCGCTTGTTAAATTTGAGCAAAACCCGACAAACTTTTCCGTCGTTGATAACGCCCCAGCTCGAGGCCATGTAGCCGGAGAGGGAGAAATCCCCGGGGTATTCAAAGCGTTCGGTGGTATAGGGAAAAATGTCTTTGATCTGGTCAATCCTGAAGACCCGGATGTCGTTTCTTTTCAGGCAGCGGCCGACCAGGTACCAGTTCTGGTGCTTGCAGATCAGGCCGTAGGGCTCCACCACCCGTTTGGTCTCTTCCCCGCTATGGGTGGTGTAGTACCAGATTTTGACCCGGTGGGAGTCCTTGATGGCCTGCACGAGCGCGTTAAAGAGGCCGCCCACCTTCTCCGGTTCGGCCAGGGCCTCTTCCACGATGTGGATGCGTTTCTGGAGCTTTTCTACCGCCAGTTCTTTGGGGTCGTAGTGGTACTTGAAGAGGGTGGAAACGAGGGCGTCTTTGATTTCGTTGAGGTGGCCGGAGAGGGCGGAGCCCTTTTGCTGGAGCAGGCTCAAAAAAATGACCGTCGCGGTCTGGGGGCTCAAACCGGGCAGGTAGCCGGCCTTTATGCCCACGCGCACGGTTTTGCCGGTCTCCTGGCGGACCAGGGGAACGCGCAGGTAGTTTTCGATGGTGCTTAAGTCCCGGTAAATTTGGCGCTCGCTCACTTCAAACTTTTCGGCCAGTTCCTTGACGGTGACGCCGCCGTAAGGAGTCTTTTTGTTGAGCCAGTCGATGATCATGTTCAGCCGCAGGCCCCGCGTGGCGTCTTTTTTTGTTCTACCCGGCACGACGGACACTCCCGGCAGATATTTTTTCATCTGCTGCAAAAATCCCGTAAGCAAAAGAAGGTTGGCTGGTTCATTTCTTTACGTAATTTCGTTGGAATGCTACAATTTTCCTGCCGGGAGGAATTACTATTTTGCTAATGTTCCAAATTAAGATCGGCCCGGTAAGGCGACAAAAAAGAGTTAATGAAGGCTGTTTCTGGTTAGCAGGGAGGCGAACTTTTGTCCCGGGGCCAGGGTTTCTTCAAACCGCGCCAGCTCTTCAGCCAATTCCGGGGTATTGCCTCACCGTACTCAAAAGTACCTGTTTAACCCTGCCTCACCGGCAGTAAACGCACCGGTCCAGCCCCTTCACCCAGCCCGTCCAGGGGGCGTCCTTATCCTCCCTGCCGGCGGCGGCGCGGGAAAACATGTCCGCTTGAGCATCCAGCAGGTCGAGCTGGTGCAGGAGAGCCGCTTCCAAAAACTTGGGCCGTTTGGGCGACTGCCACTCGTAGCGCCCGTGGTGGCTGATGATCATGTGCAATAGCTTTAAGCGCAGGTCTTCCGGAAAGTCCGGCACCCTGGTTATATAGCGGTCCAGGAGCAGTGCTCCGGAAACGATGTGCCCTAAAAGCCGCCCTTCGTCGGTCTGCTCTATGGCGCCGCGGCAGCGGTATTCATACACCTTGCCGATATCGTGCAGGAGCGCCCCGGCCACCAAAAGGTCCCGGTCGGCCTGGGGGTAGCCTTTGGCGATACCGTCCGCGGCGGCAGCCACGCCGACGCTGTGGACCAGCAGCCCGCCCAGCAGGGCGTGGTGGTACTGAGCTGCGGCTGGGGCCAGGCAGAAGGCTTGATAAAAATCCGGATCAGAAAAAAGAAGGGAGAGCAGTGCTTTTAAGTATGTATTGGTTAATGAATCAATCAATTGTTGGAGCTTTACTCTGGCTTCCTCCAACCCTTCAGCGGAAGGGATGAACCTTGCCGGGTCAATTTGACCATTCTCTTTAACGATGGAATCGATGCGCAGCTGCACCACCCCGTTGTACGCCACGGCCTGGGCCTCCACGGCAACGATATCCCCCACTTTCAGCCGGGCTCCGGCCTCCTCGGCCCCTTCCCAAAGCCGCCCCTCCACTTCGCCGGTTCGGTCGACAAGCGTCACCGCCAAAAAATGCCCCGGGGCCTCCCGGTAGGGAAGGAGCCTTTTTGACTTCAGTGCGAAGACCCCGCGCACGTTCAGCCCGGGGCGAATCTGTTCAACCAGCAGTTCAGCCATTTTGACCCCCCTCTACAGTCGAGCCCTCCGTCTCCTGCCCGGCCTGCTCAGCGGGCATCTGCTCGTCTCCCGGTCAGCATTGTACCGGGTGGTCGTGACATATCTCTGTCAATCAAATTGACATCTGCACCATACATAGACAAGGCTATAATGGAAAAGCTAACATGGGAGGTATAAATGGAGATGGCAGATATCACCATTCACCTGGAACCGGTTATCAATGAGCAGGAAATAGCCCGTCTGCAATCCGCTTTAAACGATCTGGGCGAAGGCGATGAGCTCAACATCGTTATGGAAGCTGCTGACGCCCACCAGGCCGACCGGGTTACGGAAATCCTGGAGGCAGGTGGTTTTGACTACCAGCCCCGGGGCAGCCATGACGGGAGGCTCTACCAGATCACTGCCCGCCGGAAGACGAAGTAAGGGAATTCAACTCTTTCCACCTCTGCAGCTCCTGTACTGTTTCCCGGGGCCGGCCCAGCCAGAGGGCCAGGGACAGAAGAACCAGGAGGGTACCGCAGACCAGGGGAAAATACCGGACCGGTCCGGCCAGGAATCCCCTCCCGGCAGCCATTGCCGCGCCGTAGAAGCCCAGCCCGGGGATCATCACCCCGTAGTTGCCGGCGCCCAGCTCCACCACCATACCGGCTAAGGCCAGAAGCCCGCCTGCCCCTACAAGCCAGGGCGACAGGTCCAGCAGGGGAACCAGAACCTCCCCTGCCCCACCCAGGCAGATGACGTACCGCCCGCAGCGGGCCAGCGGTTTGAACCAGGCATACCTTTCCATATACAGGGCATAAAAATCAGCCAGGAGGAAAAATACCTCCCGCCAGGCCTTAAGCTTCTGCTGCCAGTTGAGAGTGGGGGTAATTACGGGCAACGAATCCAGGGGGTGTTTCCGCCCGGGGTAAAGGTAGCCCAGAAATTCAGGTACCAGGGCCAGACCCGTAACAGCAACAGCCACCGGCCACGATAGGTCAGCACCTCCGCCAAAATATTCTAGAATATATAACACCAGCAGATAGGTGACGGCAAAGAGCAGGCTGTGCAATAGGCGCCGGAAAGCCGCCCAGAGGGGCAAAAAGCAAAGCCAGAGCAGGGGAGTGATGATCACCCATATCTCACCGGCCCCCGAGCCCCAGACAAACAGACCGGTAAGGAAAGCCCATGCCAGGGTCGTCACCCAGGCCAGGGGTGTATGATAATATGTAGCAAAAAAATATACTCCCGAGAACAGGTGGTAGGCAGCAAAAACGGCAGCGGCCAGTATTACAGCTTCCAGGGCCTTTTTAAAAATAAACAATTCTTTAAGTCCGGAAATGATGGCCGCAACGGCCAGGGCTCCCAGACAGAAGCCTGCCCAAAAGTAAACCTGCCGGACACGTCCTGCCCGCCAGGATATATAGAACCCCAGGAGCAAGAGTATGATTGACTGGTAAAACACTTGCCCGGCCAGAACAACTACAGCGGCTGTGGTCATCCCTTCCCCCAGGAACGCGGCAGGTGAAACGGCCCCCCGGGGCCGGTGTAAAGATTCCCTTTGGTTAGACACATTGTGCACCTCCACATTTTATAATTCGACAGATGGATTTTAATCCCTGCCCTGCCATTGGAACAGCGCTACCTAAAGGCTACTTTTTAAAACTTCAACAATTAAAGGCAGGAACCCCAGCGAAAATAGCGAAAAATTATTTTTACAATTTATATCTAACCGGTCTGGCAGGCTGGCCGGTCAACCATTTTCTGAAGCGAAATTAAAAAATTCCGGGTGGAAAATACGCCGGTCCGGTTCAAAAACTGCCCCGGATATTTTAAAGTTAATAAGTTAATGATAAAATAACAGTAAGTCCCCGAACAGGTTAGGCGGTTCACCCGGTCAAGCGATACGGAGGTGGGAACGGTGATCCGTGTCAATGTAAAGGGAATTGCCTATGATATGTCGGGCAATCCCATTATCCTGCTGACCGATCAGGAGGAAGAAAGGGTACTACCCATCTGGGTAGGGTTGCTGGAAGCCCATTCTATCGCCGTAGCCCTGGGACAAATAGCCGTACCCCGTCCCTTGACCCACGATCTGTTCAAGTCCGCCTGTGAAGCCATGGGTGCCCGTATCTCACAGGTTGTCATTACCGACCTGAAAGACAGCACTTTTTACGCGGAAGTCCACCTGGCGCTGCCGGAACACGGTCTGGTGCTGGACGCCCGGCCCAGCGATGCGGTGGCCCTGGCCCTGCGGGCAGCGGCACCGGTATACGTTACCGATAAGCTCACGGAACATATGCTTTCAGTAAAGGACCTTTTTGACGAGGAAACCCGGGCCGAGCTAGAAAAAATATTCGAACTTGCCAGGGAATATAAAAAATCCCTGCACTAGGCAGGCGACGCACTGCACCTCCCCTTCAAAGGGGAGGTTTACTTTTTTATTTATATATGCACAGGAGATTAGGGTATAAAGGGCGGGGTAAAAATAATCTTCGAAATCAAAATACTAAAAATCAATGAAGGAGGGTACCCCATGACCAAACCTTATATCCCCGGAGACAAAGGGTACCGGAGACCCGAAACCATTGCCGACCTCCACCGCCCGCCGGGCAGCCCCCGGCCAAGGGAAATCAAATCCCAGGAGGCCCAGCTGGAAAGCGCCCACAGGCACGGAACCAATAAGGCAGTAAAGTGGCAGATGTCCTGCAAAACGGGACAGGTAGAAAGAAAAGATAAAGAGTAAAAATTGAATCAGGAGCAACTGCTCAAAAGGGCCGGGGAAACCCGGCCTTAAAAGTCAGCGGCAGGGGGGGCTGCAGGAAGTGCGTTCCTCCACCTGCTGTTGTTCCTGCAGGCGCACAGCATACCGGATGAGCAGGCGGTATATTTCCTCCACCACTGCGGGGTCCATCCCTTTCAACCGGGCCAGGTGGGACACCCGGGCCAGGACCCGGGATTCACGGTGAGGATCCCGTACCGGGTAAATACCTGCCTTCAGTTTTCCCAGGCAGGCCACCAGGGCACTGCGCCGGGCCAGCAATTCCACCACCTGTTCATCCACATTATCGATGGCCTGCCGCAATTTCTCTATTTTTTCCCGTCGTGCATGGGATGGAAGCATTGCCTTCCCGGCAGACCCGGTTTTAATGGAAGCAGCCCCTGAAATGCCGCCGGCAGGCTCTTTTAGTTCTTCCGGAGGAAAACCAGCATCTCCCGGCATACCCCGGTCGTCCGCGGGATAAGAACCGAGCACCTTTAAACCAGCACGCAGGGCCACTGCTGCCAGTGCCTCCTGAACCGGCCTGTCACACCTGTGGCCCATCAGATCGATGAAGAAAAGGTACTCCCCAAAACGGCGCCGGGAAGGCCGGGACTCTATGCGCGTCAGGTTGATCCCCCTGGCGGCAAACTCCCCCAGCACCTCGTAAAGAGCTCCCGGACGGTGAGCCACGGAAATAAGCAGGGTCGTTTTACACCCCGGCGACCAGGGACAGTCCTCATGTCCCACCACCACGAACCGGGTAGCGTTGCCGGTGCAGTCATTGATTTTTTCCACCAGCACTTCCAGTCCGTACTCCCGGGCAGCCGCCGCGGGACCAATGGCCGCCCACGAAGCACCCGTGGAAGCCACCAGTTGCACGGCAGCGGCCGTGCTTGCGGTTTCCACTACCTGAACTCCGGGCAGGTGCCGGGAAAGAAACTCCCGGCACTGGGCCAGGGCCTGGGGATGGGATAGCACCCTTTCAATTGTTTCCAGCTTTACCCCCGGAGGAGCCATAAGGCAGTGAACCACCGGGAGGATGACTTCCCCTTTTATGCGCAGGTCCGGGAAGGTATGGACCAGCAGATCCTGGGTCTGGTTGACCGCCCCTTCGCTGGAGTTTTCCAGCGGCACCACCCCTTCGGCCACCTCCCCCCGGGCCACTGCCGCCAGCACTTCATATAGGGAGGGCAGGGCTACCAGCCGGACATCTCCCGCTGGTTGCCGGGCCAGATACTGCCGCGCGGCCAGCTCGGAAAAGGTGCCGCAGGGACCGAGATACCCGATTCTTTTCACCATGTCTTTGCTCCTTTCATCATGCAGCCCGGCCAACAGCAGCGGCCACGGCCCGCAATTCTTCCATCAGGGCAGCAAACTGCGCCGGTGTGAGGGACTGGGGACCATCGCAGAGGGCCCGGGCAGGTTCGGGATGAACCTCAATCAACAAACCGTCGGCACCGGCAGCCACCGCTGCCCTGGCCATAGGCCCTACCAGCCGGCGGTCTCCCGTGGCATGGCTGGGATCCACAATGACCGGCAAATGGCTTAAAGATTTCACCAGCGGTACAGCACTCAGGTCCAGGGTGTTGCGGGTGGATTGTTCAAAAGTACGAATTCCCCGCTCGCAGAGGACTATCTGCTCGTTACCTTCGGACATGATGTACTCCGCCGCCATCAACCACTCTTCCACCGTAGCCGACAGGCCGCGTTTAAGCAATACCGGCTTGCCGGAACGGCCAACCGCCTGCAGGAGGCGGAAGTTCTGCATGTTCCTGGCCCCCACCTGGAGCATATCCACATACTGCACGGCCAGCTCCAGGCTGTACTCGTCAACCACTTCGGTAACCGTAGCCAGCCCGGTCTGGCGGGCCGCCTCCGCCAGCAGTTTCAGGCCTTCTTCTTCCAACCCCTGAAAGCTGTAGGGTGAAGTGCGGGGTTTGAATGCGCCGCCCCGCAGGATAACCGCTCCGGCCTGCCGCACCCTGTGTGCCGCCGCCAGCAGCTGCTCCCGGCTTTCCACGGCACAGGGTCCGGCAATGACCACAAGCTGGTTACCTCCAATGGCCGCCCCGCCCACCCGGACCACGGTATCTTCCTCCCTGGCCTCCCGGCTGACCAGCTTGTAGGGCTTCATAATCGGCACAACCCTTTCCACCCCCGGCATGGTTTCCAGTCCCAGCGAATCGAGGGTACGGCGGTCACCGACAGCACCAATAACAATCCGCCTGACCCCATAAATGGGGTGAGGAGAAAAGCCATGCTCCTTCAAGCGCAAGATTACCGCCTCGACCTCCCCGGCAGAAGCCCGCCCGTCCATAACTACTACCATTTTCACCCCTCCATTCAGATAAAATAAAAAACCCGCCGCTTTCATCCCGGGGACGAAAGCAGCGGGCTTCCGCGGTACCACCCCAATTGACCGGAAAAATCCGGCCCCCTCGTTCAGGGTACGGGAAAAACACCCCGCAGCAACGGGAAAAATAAAAGCTTCTCGCACCTAGGGACGAGAAGCAATTTGCTTTCCGCGTTACCACCCTACTTGACCGCAAAAAACGGCCCACCTCTTGCAGGGTACGGGAAAAGTTTTTCCGATACCCCCTTCCCGGTAACGTGGGAAGACTCCGGCGCGACCTACTTGCCCGCAGGCGCGGGTTTCAGCCTGCATCTCCGGGGAGAACTTCAACCGGTCATGTTCTGGAGGCGCTTCCAGTCGCCGGCGCCCCCTCCCTGGAGAACTGTTTCCGGTCTACTTTTCCCCTTCATTGACTTTCGACATATAATTTTAGCCATAATTATAATGAAAAAAAACCGGCAATGCAAGGGGCTGGTTGTCTTTTTTTAAAGCCTATTATATAAAAGCTGCCTTAACGATATCCAGCACTTTTTGAACTTTTACCGGAGCATCGGGGGCACGGTTGTTAACCGCCTCCCAGGCTGCTTCCACATCGGCGGACAGGTCTGGTTTTAGATGGCCGGCAATGAAGAGATAAGAGGACAACCTTCGTTCCAGCTGAATTTTGAGCCTTTCATGAAGGGGTTTTTGCAAATATTCATGGATGGTGTTCAGTATAGCCGCTTTATCACCGGGCAGCTGTCCCTCTACTTCCCACAAAAGATTGCACATCTGGTCGCTGGCCAGGTAAGCATGGCAGTCCAGGTGCTCCAGGAACAGGGCAATTTCTTCCACCACTTCGTCTTCTGTCAGCGGCTCAAATTCCCCGGCCAGCACCCTGTCGTAAAGGGGGGTGCCCCGGCGGGGAACAAGGGTGCGCAGGCGGATAAAATCCGGATCAATTTCGTTTAATACCTGCGCGGACTCAACGGCATGCTTTTGTGACCATTTCCTTCCCCCCAGGCCGGGCATGTAATACTCGCTCAATTCAAAACCCGCTTCCCTGACCTTTTTGCCAGCCAAAAGATGCTCGGCCGCCGTGGTACCTTTTTTCACCCCGGCCAGCACTTCGTCACAGCCTGACTCAAACCCGATGTGCAGGCGGGAAAGACCGGCCTCACGCAACCGCTTCAGGTCCTCCGGCTTTTTTCTGGCCATGGTTTTGGACCTGGCGTAAGAGGTTATGCGCTCAATGGAGGGGAAATTTTCCTTGAGGTAATTTAATATTTCCACCATTTCGGCTGTCCGGATTTGCGGAGCATTGGCATCCTGAAGAAAAACAGTCCTGGCCCCGGAGGAAAGCCAGTGGACAACATTGGCCAGGCTTTCCAGCCGCCGCTGTACAATGGAGGGCTCGCTGTAAGCCTCGCTGTAAAGTGAGGGGTTGGCGTTGATAAATGCAGCCACCACTTCCCGGTTAATGGTGCCCCGGTAGCCAAGCCGCCAGGAAGTGGCCTTGAGCTCCTCAGCCAGGGCTTTAACCGTATCGATATCGGCTTTAATCTCTGCCACACTGCGCAGGCCGTAGGTTTTATTCTTGTAAGTGCGGCAAAATTCGCACCGGTTCCAGGGACAATTTCTGGTAATTCGGAGGAGCAGTGAGCGGTCGCGGCCCTCGCTGGGTGGCCTGATGGGCCCCATTTCGTGGTATCCCTTACCGTGCTGCAGGATTGCGGGCAGCATCGTTTTTTCCACCACCTTATCTGTTAAACTTCACTTAAAGTTTTAATACTTTTAATTCTTCAGCCGGTAGTCCCGTACCTGAAGGATACCCCTACCCCACGACCCCTTCGGATTTTAAGGTCTCAATGTCCTGATCCCGGTAGCCCAATTGGCGCAGGATCTCCACCGTATGCTCCCCTGCCCCCGGTGCCGAAGAATCAGCTTTTTTCTCCACACCGTGTATTTTTAAAGGCTGGCCAACTGTGGTAATGACCCCTTCACCCGCGGGAAGCTTTATAAATAAGTTTCTGGCCCTTACCTGGGGATGCGCCGGCACCTCACTAACATCCAGCACAGGCTCAATACAGGTATCCACCCGGCCAAACAGCTCCATGATTTCGGCAAGCGTTTTGCTGCTGAAAAACTCCTGCACCGCCCGCCGCGCCTCCTCATCCTCCCTGTACTGCAGGGGCAGCAGGTCCGGCCGCCCGGCGGCATAACAAAAGTTTTCCCAGAACCTGGGTTCAAGGTTGCCCACGCTTACATAGCGCCCGTCCCTGGTGGAGTATATGTTGTAACACACCCGGCCACCGTTCAGATCTTCCGCACCGCGACGTGGTTCGCCAGCCCCGGCCAGGTACTGGGTAAGGTAAAGGCTCATCCACGACACCACCGTGTCCATCAATGATACATCTATGCAGGCACCACAGCCGGTCAGCAGATTCTTGATGCAGGCGGCCAGGATGCCCACAACTGCCATCAACCCGCCGCTCAGGTCGGCCACCTGCACCCCGGGCAGGACGGGGGGCCCCCCGCGGCTACCCGTCAGGCCGAGGGCGCCGGCTATGGATATATAGTTGATGTCGTGTCCCGGCCGCATGCTGTAAGGGCCGTCCTGTCCGTAACCGCTCAAAGCACAATAAACCAGCCGCGGGTTTGCAGCAGAAAGGATTTCATATCCCAGGCCCAGGCGTTCCATAACTCCCGGACGAAAACTTTCCACCACCACGTCGTACTCCCGGACCAGTTGTAAAAATATTTCCCGTCCCTTCAACGTTTTGAGATTTAAACGCATGGACTTTTTGTTGCGGTTGACAGCGTGAAACCAGGCACTTTCCCGCCCTACCTGAGGCCCCATTCCCCGCAGGTAATCTCCTGTCTCCAGGTCCTCAATCTTGAGCACCTCCGCTCCCAGATCCGCCAGGATCATGGTAGCATAAGGGCCCGGCAGAAGGCGCGTCAAATCCAGAACCTTTACGTTTTTCAATATCCGGTACAACAGCTTTCCCTCCCCCTATTTTACGAAAATTATACCAGGATAATGCTTATTGTGGTAAGATTTAGATTAATTAAAAACAGTTAGAGCAACATAAGGAGGAGGCTATTCAGTAATATGGTAGAAAACCTGCAAAGTCTCATTCCCTTCTTTCAACCCCGGTCAATAGCACTCATTGGAGTTTCCACCAGGACGGGCCTGCAGGCTTTCAATATCCTGGAGCAGGTACTGGCCGGCGGTTACCGGGGGCGCATCTATCCCGTCAACCCCAAGGGGGGAACCCTGCTGGGCCTCCAGGTTTACCGTACGGTCAGCGAGATTCCCGAAACACCCGACCTGGCCGTAATCTCCACGCCACGGACAGCCGTAAAGGAAGTGATACAGGAATGCACAGCCAGGGGCATTAAAGCTATAATCGTTATCACTCAGGGTTTTGCCGATGCTGACAGCTGGGGAAAACAAACACAGCAGGAATTACAGGAAATCGTTTGGAACGCGGGAGCCCGCCTCGTCGGGCCCAATACTATTGGCGTTGTTAATCTTTACGAAAACTTGAATACTTCCTTTATTGGCTTTCTACGCAAAGAGGCCGACACGGCCATGATCTGCCAGTCAGGTATTTTTTTGCTGGGTGCTGCCGATTTCACCGGCGGCATCGGGCTGGGGGTGGATATCGGTAATGCGGCAGACGTTGGTTTCAGCGAAAGCCTGGCCTTTCTGGGGCAGGAACCCCGGGTCAGGGTAATTAACCTGCACATGGAAGGGATCAAAGATGGTCATAGATTTATGGAAGTTGCCCGCGCGGTGACCAGAACAAAACCCGTCCTCTGCCTGAAAACCGGCCGCAGCGAGGCCGGAGCCAGGGCCGCCAGTTCCCACAGCGGTTCTCTGGCCGGCGAAGATCATGTTTTCACCGCCGCATTTAAACAATGCGGAGTCATCAGGGTGCGGGACGTGGAGGAAATGCTCTATCTGAACAAAACTTTTCTCACCTATCCCTCCATGCCCGGACAGCGAATAGCCGTGGTAACAATAAGCGGCGGTGCGGGTATCATGGCTATAGATGCCTGCAGCGCTTGCGGCCTGGAAGTAGCCCGTTTCAGCGAAAAAACCCGGGAGAAGCTGGCTGCTGTTTTCCCCGACTGGATGGAGGTAAATAATCCGCTGGACATCTGGCCGGCAGGTATGGCCAGGGGATACCTGGAAATTCTGGAACTCTCCCTGGACACGATCCTGGAGGACCCGGGCGTGGATGCAGCTCTGGTTATCAGCCCTGCTTATTTACCCCCGGAAGAAGACCCGCGCCTGGACATCTCCCGCACCATCAACCAGGCTGCATCCCGGCACCCGGAAAAACCTCTGGCCCTGTGGATATTTGGCAATTACCGGCATGAACTGGCGGCCAGGATGGAAAAAGAAAACCGGGTGGTGGTCTACCCTTCCCCGGAAAAAGCCATGGCCTCCCTGGCGACTTTATACCGCTACCTGCATGAAATTAAAGGCCGTGCCCCCGGACATCCAGCAGTTTTCACCGATTTTCATGAGGAGCGCATTGACTCCCTTCTTGCCGTGGCCATGCCGGAAGGACAGGCAACCATAAATGAAGCCGCCCTGGAAATCCTGCAGGCTGCCGGCATCCCCGTGTTACCCTCCCGGGTGGCACACAGCACCGGAGATGCCGTAAGAATAGCCAGCTCCCAGGGTTACCCGGTGGTAATGAAAATTGTCAGCCCGCAGATCTCCCATAAGTCCGATGTGGGCGGGGTGAAGGTTAATCTAAAGGATGACCGGGAGGTAGCAGCAGCTTATAACGAGATGATGGAAGTGGTTTCTGCCCGGGTACCACAGGCCACCATCAAGGGAGTGCTTATTCAGCCTTACAGGCCCGGTGGAGTGGAGGTTCTCCTGGGCTGCAAGCGGGACCCCTCCTTTGGGCCGGTCCTGGTTTTTGGCCTGGGAGGGATTTACACGGAGCTGTTCCGGGACGTTTCCTTTGCCATTGCGCCGGTGGACAGGGAAAAGGCCCTGGACATGATCAGGGAAACAAAAGCTTACCGCCTGCTCCGGGGGTTCAGGGGACAGCCCCCGGCCAATATCGATGCCCTGGTGGAATGTCTCCTGCGCCTGGGTCAGCTGGTTACCAGGTGGCCTGAAATTGTAGAAATGGACATCAACCCGCTCCTGGTTGACCCGCAGGGCGCGGTAGCCGTGGATGCCCGTATAACTTTGCACACCTCCAACTTGTAGAGCCCGTGAACCTCAGGCCAAAAGCATATGGAAATTACGTTAATCGCCCCACCCAACGCTTTACGCAGCAAACTGCAGAACTGGTATTTAGAAAGTTCGCAAGCAATCGCAAATCTGAAGTATCCAATCAAGCGTAATCAAGCGCTGACCATACACATATCATCACCGGGAACAATAAACTTGCGATGCAGAGCACGAACAGCCCGGGAAACTTCATGTGCTTTAATAATACAGGAGATCTTGATCTCCGAAGTAGCAATCATTTCTAGATTAATGTTTTCCCTGGCCAGGGCTTCAAACATCATGGCCGCCACTCCCGCATTGGTTGCAATCCCGGAACCCACAATGGAAACCTTGGCCACATTTTCATCATACGTGTAACCCGTAGCACCAACCTGTTCCCGGATGTTTTCCAGGACAGCAAGTGTCTTTTTCAAATCACTTTTACAGATGGTAAAAGCAATATCGTTTAACCCATCCCTCATAGCACTCTGAATGATCATATCTACATTGATATTTTCCACAGCCAGGGCATGGAATATTTTCCAGGCAATACCCGGCCGGTCGTAAACATCGAAAAGGGCGACTTTGGCAATATTTAAATCATGGGTTACGCCGGTAACTATTATCGATTTTTCCACTTCGCCAGCCTCCTTAACAATGGTGCCGGGATTGCGGTTAAAACTGCTGCGCACATGCAGGGTAACACCGTGCAGCTTGGCACATTCCACAGCCCGGTAGTGAAGCACCGCCGCTCCCAGGTGGGCCATCTCCAGCATCTCATCATATGATACGGTGGGCAGCTTGCGGGCATCGGGAACCAGACGGGGATCAGCGGTATAGACACCATCAACATCGGTATATATTTCGCACAGATCAGCCTTCAGGGCCGCGGCCAGGGCTACAGCAGTGGTATCCGAACCGCCTCTCCCCAAAGTGGTAATATCGTTGGCGTCATTTACTCCCTGGAAACCCGCCACCACGACAATTTTACCCGCAGACAGTTCACGGATAATACGCTCGGTATTAACCTTAATAATACGTGCTTTTGTATGCACATTATCGGTAATAATGCCTGCCTGCGATCCGGTTAACGAAATAACATCCTCCTCCAATCTGGAAATAGCCATGGCCAGCAGGGCAATGGAAACCTGTTCCCCGGTTGACAGGAGCATATCCACTTCCCTTTCAGGCGGGTTATCGGATACTTTATTCATTAATGCAATTAATTCGTCAGTGGTATCCCCCATCGCCGAAACAACCACCACAACCTGATGTCCCTGCCGGCGATATTCCACCACCCTGCGGGCTACTCTACGGATGTGTTCGGGAGTGGCTACAGAACTGCCCCCGTATTTTTGTACTACCAGCAACGTTCTCTTCCCCCTTATGGATTCTGCTACTTGAGGCGTCCCGGCACCGAAAAATTTAAAGCCACCCGCAACAGGTGGCTCAGTCAAACGATAGGTTCGGCAGGCCAGGACACACCACTGGGTTGCGGGCAAGATCAAAGAAAAGGCATGCACATCAGGCCGCGCATAGCCATGCCCGAATCCATCATAGTTATGCCCCTGGTAGTGGTGCCAACCCAAAGCATGATCCGGCCCTCCTTAATGTAAAATGCATGGCTTAACTATAACATAAAATTCCGGACCATGCAATCGCTTGTTTTGAATTATCTACCCCATCAAGGATTTAAAGGATATAAAGCAACCGGAGCGAATGGTATATTAAAGCAGGACAAGTTCCGGATAATTTATGCCAAAATAGAGAGGATGGTAATAATGACCGGCAGCTGGCAAAAGGTAAATTTTGTTAACTCCCGGGGGTTAAACCTGGCCGGGCTATTATATGTCGCTCCGGGGAACACAGGTAGGATCATCATTAACTGCCACGGCTTTACGGGAAGCAAGGAAGGAGGCGGGCGTGCCCTGGAGCTTGGCACCGAACTAAGCCGGCGCGGGTGGTCGACCCTGCTTTTTGATTTTTCGGGTAATGGTGAAAGCGAGGGTAATTTTGCCGATCTAACTTTATCAGGACAGATTGACGACCTTACCTGCGCAGTCGACTGGGTGGTAAAAAGAGGCTATAACCAGATTGTCACCGTCGGCCGCAGTTTTGGCGGCTCCACAGTTATCTGCCAGGCAGCAAGGGATCACCGGATAGCCGGGGTTTGTACCTGGGCCGCCCCGGCCAGGTTAATGGACCTTTTCACCTCATTCACCGACGAGTCTCTGGACAGCCCTGAAGAGATGGTAACCATGGCAGGGGAAAATGGCGTCATCTATTTGAAGAAAGCTTTTTTCCGGGATCTCCAGTTATACGATGTTCCCCGGGAAGCAGCGCGCCTGACACCCCGTCCCCTGTTAATCATCCACGGTACCGGGGATGGCGTGGTCCCGCCCGGGGACGCCCGTCTGATCTTTGAGGCAGCCGGAGAACCCAAAAAGCTGGTATGGATTGAAGGAGGAGATCACCAGTTTACCGGGCATTATCTACAGGTCTGGGAAAATCTTTTTGCCTGGCTGAACAAACATTTTCCAGGCATATAAAAGCAAAGGCCACAGGGCTAGATGGGCTGACGGTGGTTTGTCCCCTATAGACACAGGTAAAGCGTTATGATATAATTGCTTTAAGTCAAACTGGTTGGGTTACCGGCAAATACTCTTCTCCTGGATGGGGGAGCGGGTAGTTTGTGTTTGGGTCCCTGAACCAGTAAGTCCCTGAAAGGAGAGGAGTATTCATGTCTTACGAGGACAAAGTGCTTACCTGCCGGGATTGCGGCGCAGACTTTGTTTTTACCGCTGGAGAACAGGCTTTTTACGCTGAAAAAGGTCTGCTGAATGAACCTACCCGTTGCCGGGACTGCCGCCGCCGGCGCAAGCAGCGCAACAACGCTGGTGCAGCTGGAATGGATCGCCAAATGTACGATACTTTTTGTTCCAGTTGCGGCGCACCCACGCAGGTGCCTTTCAAGCCCACCGGAAGAAAGCCCATTTACTGCCGTGAGTGTATGGCCGTAAACCGGCGGGCAAGCTTCCGCTAGATCATTACAGATCTCAAAAGCCTACCTGGAGAACAGGTAGGCTTTTTTGTTGAATACTGGAGAAAAATAAGCGGGTTGTTTTATAATAACAATTGTATCAATGCATGTTTGGAAGGTGATTTAAATGATCGATCCCGTAGCCTTTCAGATTGGCCCTTTACAAATTCGGTGGTACGGCATTATTATGGCCACCGCTTTTTTAACCGGCATTTATTTAGCTTTACGCCGGGCAGAGCAAAACAGAGTAGATCCCAACCACATCTTAAACATGGTAACCCTGATTATACCGGCAGCCATTATTGGCGCACGGGCATATTATGTTTTTTTTGAATGGCCAAGCTATCAGCATAATCCCTGGGAAGCGCTGGCCATCTGGCATGGCGGGCTTGCCATCCACGGCGGCCTGCTCGGAGGTACACTGGCAGGAATATGGTATGCCCGGAGACATAAACTCTCTGTTCCATTGCTGGCCGACATCCTGGCTCCCAGTATTATCCTGGGCCAGGCCATTGGCCGGTGGGGTAATTTTATCAATCAGGAAGCACACGGTGGCCCTGTATCCCCGGAGTTTATGGCTTATTTTCCTGAATTCATCCGCCGGCAAATGTTCATTGAAGGCCAGTATTATCATCCCACCTTTTTATATGAATCCCTGTGGAATTTGGCAGTGTTTACTTTTTTAACGTGGTACTGGCCCAGAAAACGCTTCACCGGGGAAGTGGCGCTTTTATATCTGGGCCTTTACTCGGCCGGACGCTTCTTTATCGAAGGTTTGCGTACCGACAGCCTTATGCTGGGACCTGTTCGGGTAGCCCAGCTGGTGAGCCTCCTGCTGATTATACTTGCCCTGGCAGGGATATGGTACGGGCGTAATAAAGCCGGAACCGGCAAATCCCTGAGGTGAAGCACCGGCCCCATGAACAATAACTTTTTTTGACTCCCCCGGCCGGCAACAAGGTAAACTTGCCTCTTTGTCCACTTTATGGTAAGCTCAAGATATGATGAGATTGGGCATCTCTTGTCACAACCGGTCGTTTTAACTTGCAAGGAGGGGAACCCGTGGCCAAACACCGGTTGGAGGAGCTAAAATTCGAGCTTTACGGGCTGGCCATAATTACCCTGGCCCTGCTGGGCATGGCCAGCCTGCTGACCCCGGCGGCAGGAACGATAGGGCACTTTTTAGCCAGGGGTCTGACAATTACCGCCGGAAACGGTCGCTATTTATTGCCCGTAATTCTCTTTTGTTTTGGGGTTAAAGTTTTACTCGAAAAAAAACTAGGTAGCTTCAATTCCCGGGTCTGGGGCCTGTTAATCCTGCTGCTCAGCACCCTTACCTTTGTACACCTGTTTATACCCCCGGATAAGTTTTTCAGTGCTGCCCGGGAGGGGCAGGGCGGCGGAATAGTGGGGGCAGTTTTGAGCTATTTTCTTTATCTCTGTTTCGGCACTGCCGGAAGCTATATTTTACTGGGGTTTCTTACGATAACGGGTCTTATCCTTCTAACCGGCCAGTCCCTGGCCAAACTCACGGGCACTGCGATTAAGATTATACGTGAGGCTATAAAGGACGCGGGGAAGCGTTTATCTGACTTTCTTTTTGAAGAAGTCCCGGAACCGGTAATACCTGAAAAAACAACTCCTACCACGCCACCGGCGCAACTCCAGAGAGGAACCCGTACTACGGAGACACAGGAACGTCAGGATTTTTCGAACCACAGGCAAAAGGAAAGACGCAGAAATAACACCCGGGAGCAGGAAGAAATAGCATCAATAGAGAAGGAAGTCAAGGAAGTGGCTACCCGCGCCCTGGCCGACGGTCGCCCCTATCGCCTGCCCTCCACTGCCCTTTTAACCAAACCCCTGGTCAGGGATAACTCCCTGCTGGAGAGGGAAATTGCCGAGAAAAAGCGGATTCTTGAAGAAACCCTGGCCAGTTTCAACATCCAGGCGCAGGTAACCCATGTATCTATAGGCCCGGCTATCACCAGGTACGAAATTCAACCTCCGGCAGGTATTAAAGTAAGCCGCATTATGGGGCTGGCCGATGATATAGCCCTGGCCATGGCTGCTCCCGGTGTACGCATTGAGGCACCTATCCCGGGGAAAGCGGCTGTGGGCATTGAGGTACCAAACCGGGAAATAGCTACCGTACATTTAAGGGAGCTTCTTGAAAGCAGGGAATTTAAAGAAAGATCTTCGCGGCTAACCGTTGTTCTGGGCCGCGATATAGCCGGCGCTCCCGTCATTGCAGATCTTGGTAAAATGCCCCACCTGCTGGTGGCCGGGGCTACGGGTTCGGGGAAAAGTGTGTGTATCAATACTTTAATTGCCAGCATTTTATTTAAGGCCACCCCGGATGAAGTTAAATTTCTAATGATAGACCCCAAAATGGTGGAATTAACCACTTACAACGGTATTCCCCATCTGGTAGCACCCGTCGTTACCGATGCCAAGAAAGCTGCCGGAGTTTTACGCTGGGCAGTAAAGGAAATGGAACGACGCTATGAACTTTTTGCTGGCCTGGGGGTCAGGGACATCAAACGTTACAACGAACTATTTCAAACGACAGAGAACGAAGCAAGCGCTGGTGAAACAACGCCTGCCAAAACCCGGGAGGAAGGTCCCCTTCCCTATGTAGTAATTATTATTGACGAGCTGGCTGACCTGATGATGGTTGCCCCGGCCGATGTGGAGGATTCCATCTGCCGGCTGGCCCAGATGGCCCGCGCAGCGGGGCTTCACCTGGTGGTAGCTACCCAGCGTCCCTCGGTGGATGTAATTACCGGCCTGATTAAAGCTAATATTCCCTCCCGCATCTCCTTTGCCGTTTCCTCCCAGATGGACTCCCGAACCATCCTGGACATGGGAGGAGCAGAAAAACTGCTGGGTAAAGGGGATATGCTCTTCTTCCCCGTGGGTGCTCCAAAGCCCATGCGCGTACAGGGAGCCTACCTGTCGGATCAGGAAGTGGAAAATCTGGCCTCCTTCTTGAAGGAACAGGCCCAGCCGGTTTACAACCAGCAGGTAATGGAAGAACCACCGGTGGAGGAAGATAAACCCGGAGAGGAAGAAGAAGACGAACTCTTACCACAGGCAGTAAAAATACTTATTGAAAACGGCAGTGCATCCATATCCATGCTGCAGAGAAGATTGCATATAGGATATGCCCGCGCTGCCCGTTTAATCGATATTATGGAACAACGGGGTATTGTGGGTAAATTTGAAGGCAGTAAACCCCGGGCCATTTTAATGACCATGGAACAGTACCAGCAAATGTTTGGCCGGACTGGTTGACTTCTTCCCACACCGGTGGTACATTTTTAGTAAAGAACAGGGGATGAAATTACAGGGGGCGGAAATAAAATGTTTGACTGGTCGATTTTTTATGCAGGCATGGCTATAGTTCTGGGTATAGGTGTTCTGGCAGCCATTTTTGCCGGACCAGTAGAGCAAGTCATGGAAAAGGTTGAAGAAAAAGCCAGTGGCAGAACCCACTAAATACGCCAGTAAATAAGTGCCGGCACCCTGCATTACCGGGGAGCCGGCTGTTTTATTTTTTTTCTTCGGCAAGCTTTTCGTGAAAGGCATGGCCTGGTGGTTAAGGGTGACAGGGAACGCCTTTAAATGATATACTAAGGGTAAAATTATCAATGACAGGAAGTGGGGTATGTCCATGGTTACAGGCAGGAAATCCAGGTGGAGGGTTCCGGTGCTGATTTTAAACCTTTTCCTTGCACTTCTTCTGGTATCGGGATGTTCCTGGACCGGACAGCGGGCACCAGCCAACCAATCACCGGATCCTTCCCCACCCCAACCGCTATACGTCGCTGTTTATTATGTAAAATCCAATGACCAGGAGAGTTATCTTGTCCGGGAAATACACAAAATACCGCAAACGGACAAGCCGGCTTTAAAAGCGGTAGAAGAATTAATTTTCGGGGAACCATCCACACCAGGAGCCATGCGCATCTTACCTGCCGGAACCAGAGTCCTTGACGTATCAGTGAAGGACGGCCTGGCCACAGTCAACTTTTCCAGGGAGGTACTGGAACAGCCCGGTACAGGTGCTGAAGGGGAAGCCCTGGCCATCCAAAGTGTGGTCAATACCTTAACCGAGTTCCCGGAAATTCGCCAGGTATCCTTCCAGGTAGAGGGCAAGGTGGATGAACGCACTCTGGACTGGTGGGGCCACGTAGGCTTATATGACCAGCCATTTCGCAGGGATTTATCCAGGGTCTATGAGCCTGCTATATGGGTCACTCACCCCACGCCGGATCAGGTAATAGGAGTGCCCCTGCTGGTTAAAGGAAGCGCCAGGGTTTACGAAGGTACGGTTAACGCCAGGTTGCTGGACAGCCAGGGCCGGGTTCTGGCCAGCGCTTATACAACCGCCACCAGGGCTGCTCCCGAGCGGGGAGATTTTGAGATGCGGCTCAGCTTTAAGCCCCCCCAGGATGGCAAAGGGACACTGGAAGTCTACTCCATCAGTGCCAGGGACGGCAGTATTGAAAATAAGGTGACCATACCCGTCAGATGGCCATAAAACATTGTATGTCCTGACTCATCCCCATAGTAACAACCAGAAAAGAAAGCGAGGTTCCAAGATGACCAGAGAAAAAAATAAACCCGGTTCCGTAGAAACAGCCCAGGGGGAATCCATTGAACATCTCATCAGGCGAGTGAAAAGAGAATTGCTCTGGGTCCTGGCCAGCAGCGTTGTTGCTTTTGGTCTCGGCCTCCTTGCCGGAAATTTAATCAAGTTTTAGCTGGCTCCCGGCAAGCAACCAGATAACCGCGGCCAGAGCTATTAGCGCTGTACGCAAAACAATCGTTGCCCTTCCCTGCACCAGCCCCTTCATTTTCATCCATTCCACCACGGCACAGGGCAATATCAATACCCCAAAACTTAGCCTCGCCAGAGGACGGAAAGCAGGGTAACCAAGGGTAAAGATCCATAAAATCAATGCCCAGGCCAAAATAGCCAGAGCAAGTTTAACCGGACCGGGTAAATTTCGAAATAACACGACACCAATACCTCCAATTTAATATTTCTACTATTACCTGATTCCCTTTTTCAGGGGAATCTCCTTCTCCTTCTTCCCCGCCCCCGCATATTCTAAAGAAAAAGGAGGGCGGGATATTAGTGTCTATAAGAATAGTTCGTGTTCAGAGAAGGTCAGAGTTTTTTACATTCCTTAATCTGGTGGATATAATATACGGTCAGAACAGCCCTTTTGCCCTTGCCAACAAGCAAAAAACATCTCTCTTATTGCATCCCGGTATCAACCCGGCTTTAAGCCATGTTCACCTGGCTCTATACATAGCCTATGAGCACAGTAAACCAGCGGGACGGATTGCCTGTGCAGTGGATGAATTTTGCCGGAAGAAAAAAACGGGGTTTATTGGCGCCTTTGAAGCCGTACCGAAGGAAAATATCACCCGGAGCCTGATGGAAAAAGCGGAAGAATGGCTCCGGAAACAGAAGTGTGAAGTTGTAATTGGCCCTGTGCTGGTAAATACCAACCAGCAGGTAGGATTGCTGGTTAACGGTCCTCCCCCCTTTGCAGGCCACCCGTTACCTTACAATCCACCTTATTACAGGGAATTACTGGAGGGTTATGGTTACCAAAAACTCACTGACCTCCTGGCCTATCAATGGTCAACAGAAACAACACTTCCTGAAAACATAAACCGGGTAGCCCGCAGGGCCACCTGTCACCCGGAAGTCACGGTACAGCCCTTAAACTTTTCTACGCCTTTCTACGAACAGGTAAAAGCAGTTCACTATATCCTCAACCGTTCCATGGAACGAAACTGGGGTTACATTCCCCTGACCATTGCGGAAACCCGGGCTATTCTAACTCATTTTAAAAGTATAGCTGACCCCCGCCTTCTCTTGCTGGCCAGGATAGGTCACCAGCCAGCAGGAATTTGCTTCTGCGTACCTTTACCGGGGAAAATAGAAAATAAACCTGCTTTCAGACTGGCTCTTCTGGCTGTTGTGCCGGAATTCAGGCAGAGGGGAATTGATGCCCTCCTCCTGAAAAACTGTTACAGCGTCTTACCCCGCGGCAGCCAGGTGGAAATATCCCAGATTCACGAAGGAAATGTCGCGGTGCTAAAAATGGTGCAACGGGTGACCACACAGCCACCCGTCAGGCGATACCGGGTTTACCAGAAAAATATTCCGTAAAAAAAATTCCCACCTGCAGAAGTGGGAATCGGGAAGAAGGAGGTATATGGTTTTTCACTGCGTGCACTACTTATTGTGACATAATCCGCCCTTATTTTCTGTCAACTCGCCGACCATTTATTTGTCTTGTTCGCGACAACAAAAAGAATTCCCGGACTTCATAGTTCCCTTATTTTGACTCCTGAAGATAGCCTTTCCCCTCTCAAGTTATACAGGGCGTCAAGCAGGGCAACCTGAAAGCTCGCCGGTCCCCAGGTGACGGCACCGGCATGCTCCGCTGCCAGGCCGTAACAGGCCAGGGCTGCCGCTCCGGCCGTCACGCCATCATCTTCCACGGCCCGGAAAGCAGCAACAACGCTGGTCGCAGAGCAACCCGTACCCGTTACAGCAGCAAGCATGGCATGACCATTATCCACAGCCAGCAAACGTTCCCCATCGCTGACATAATCTGTTGCCCCTGTTACGATTACTACAGTTTTTAAATCCCTGGCCACCTTCCTGGCCAGCTGGCCGGCTGGAATGGTAATTTCCCCTGCATCCACGCCTCTGGTGTTAGCGTGTAAACCACCAAGGGCAGCAATTTCCGAGGCATTACCCCGTAAAATATCGATTTGCAGTTCCCTGACCAGCATCTGCGCGGTTTCCGTGCGAAAAGGTGTTGCCCCCGCCCCTACAGGGTCAAAGACCACTGGAATACCCGCCTCGTTGGCTGCCCGACCCGCCAGCAACATGGCATCCACCTCACCGGCTGTGAGCGTTCCCATATTCAGCACCAAACACCGGGACAGGCGCACCATATCAGCTACCTCTTCAGGAGCGTAAGCCATTACAGGTGATGCTCCAACAGCCAGGGTAACATTGGCAGTAATATTGGTAACGACCAGATTGGTAATATGATGTATCAGCGGGCGCTCCTCAAGCACTTTCTCCCGCAGGACCATAACCCGTTCTCCCCATTTCACTGTGTACTCCCTCCCAAACTTTCCATTACCGCTGCAAGTTTAACGAGCCCACCCGACCACTTATCGCAGACCTTACCCGAACGCAAACATCAGTTCTCAGGGAGGATTAAATTCCACCGTAACTGTCGTTCCCGGTGCTACACGTTGACCCGCCTCAGGGCGTTGCCGGGTAGCCACCCCGCTCCCCGAGGCTTTAAATTTTAACCCCAGTTTTTCCAGGATTGAGCCTGCTTTTTTTACCGTAAGTCCGGACAAATCGGGGACAAGCAGCTTTTCTGGAGTATTACCGGTAGCAATACGTAAACTCACCACCGTACCCGGGGGAACACTTCTACCTGCCGGTGGCTCCTGGCCAGTAACCAGACCCGTTTTACCCGGTGACCAGGACCGGAATCCCCGCTCTTCCAGCAACCAGATGGCATCGGCAACCGGGAAACCGACCACATTGGGCACCTTAATCTGTACATCCTGACCAGCTGGAACTTCCCGGTTTTTCTGAACGGGATCTTCCGGAACCTCCAGGTAACGCAATGTATCCCTCACTACAGCACTAAAAGCCGGAGCCGCCACTTCTCCCCCGTGATATTCCCCACCGCGCGGTTCGGCTACCACCACCAGAACCGCAATACGGGGATCGTCCGCCGGTGCAAACCCGGCAAAGGAAGCCACATACTTCCCCTCCATATAACCACCCGGACCGGGCACCTGGGCAGTACCTGTTTTCCCGGCCACCCTGTAACCTTCTACCAGGGCTCTCCTGCCCGTCCCTTCCAGAACAACTTTTTCCAGTATTCCGGATAACTGCCGGGCGGTCTCGCTGGAAATGACCTGCCGGATTACCCGGGGAGATACTTTCCGGATGGTTTTTCCAGAAGCATCTTCCACAGCCCTGACCACATGGGGCTGCATAAGATAACCCCCGTTGGCGATAGCTGAAACAGCGGTTAAGAGCTGGACAGGTGTGACAGCTATGGATTGCCCGATGGACATGGTTGCCAGGTCCAGCTCTGACGCCTTATTTTCAGGGACTATAACTCCGGCCTCCTCGCCGGGCAGGTCAATACCGGTGGGAACCCCGAAGCCGAAACCCCGGACGTACTTATATAACTTTTCTTTACCGAGCTTTTGCCCCACCTGGATGAAAACCGGGTTGCAGGAGTTTTCCACGGCCTGGGCAAAGGATTCTGACCCGTGTCCCTTTCGTTCCCAGCAGTAAATCCGCCGGCCCTTAACCACAATATAACCCGGGTCATAAAACCAGTCGGCAGGTCGTACCACTCCTTCCTCCAGGGCTGCGGCCGCAATAATCATTTTAAAAGTTGAACCTGGTTCATAGGTATAAAGAGTGACCGGATTCTTTTCCCAGACCTCGCGGGGAAACTTCCGCCAGCGGGAAGGATCAAAGGTGGGACGGCTGCCCATGGCCAGGATCTCCCCTGTTTTAGGATCCATAACCAGAATAACCGCCCATTTGGGCCGGTAATCGGATTCAATTCTATCCAGCTCCCGCTCTACATAATACTGAATGGTCTGATCCAGGGTAAGTACCAGGTTATTTCCCGCCTTTGAACGCTCCACCACCACTGCGCTCTGGGGAATTTGACGGCCCCGGGCATCAATTTCCAGCACCATTTTCCCCGGCATACCCTGAAGTTCGTGATCATAATATTTTTCCAGGCCATTGAGGCCCTGGTTATCATCACCTACAAATCCCAGCAAAGCCGCGGCCAGGCTACCCTGCTTGTAAGAACGGGTACTGGTTTCAACAAAGCCCAGGCCACCGATACCCTCCAGCTTTTTAACCAGGTCCAGTTCCACACCATGCTGCAACCAGACAAAAGAGGCATTATTATCCAGTTTTTTTAAAATTTCCTCGCGCCGGACACCTAAAACAGCTGCGATCTTTCCCGCAACCTCCCCGGGATTTTTAATTTGATCAGGATGGGCATAAAGGGAATAGGCAGGAATGCTGGTTACCAGGGCGTTATGATTGCGGTCGTAAATATTTCCCCGGTAGGGTTGCAAAATTACATCCCGTGTGCGGATACTGGTTGCTTCCTGACGTAAATGTCCTCCCCGTATAATTTGTACAAAAAACAGGCGTGCAACCAGGCAGGAAAAAGCCGCCAGCAACAACAGCATGAGAATTCCCAGGCGGCGGTAAAAGTTAATTTGAGGAGGAGTCAAATCAGACCCTCCTTTTTTAAATGGCTGCACTCATTGAACAGGGTTAGAATCCCCCTCTCCCAGGTGGAAAATTCCAGAATGGAGAGGCAGGCATTATTAACTCCCAAACGCCAGTATTGATTCAAATCCATGCCCAAAACCGAACCTACCAGTGCCCGGATAGTGCCCCCATGGCACACAACCACTACCTGTCCGGCGGGGTGTTTTTCTACTATACCCCGTACCGCAATGGTTACCCTTTCCACCACTTCCGCCAGCGTTTCTCCTCCGGGAATACGCGTATGCAGGGGAGAGTGCCACCACTTTTTCAGCTCGCGGGGGTAGCGGGCTTGAATCTCTTCCATGGTAAGACCTTCCCAAAAGCCAAAGTTAATTTCCCGCAGGGCTTCCAGGGACACCACGGGCAGGCCGTGAGGCTCAGCCAGAATACGCGCCGTATTCATGGCTCTCTGGAGATCGCTGGAGTAAAAGGCACAAAATTCCTCTTTACTTAAACGCCTGGACAAAGCCCGGGCCTGCTCCACTCCCCGCGGGGAAAGAGCAACGTCGCTGTGTCCCTGAAACCTGAATTCAGCATTCCAGGCTGTCTCGCCGTGTCTGACCAGGTATATACGACAGCTCATCTTTTACCTCTCCTGTAGTACCTCACCCAGTACTTTTAAAAGACGCAGATTTTCATCATGCCCCTTCACGGCAACCCGGATGTAACCTTCCGTCAGACCGGGGAAATTAGAACAATTACGAACCAGGATACCCCGGCGACCCAGTAAACCAGTCAGCTCGCCTGCAGTAATACCAGCATTCGTTATGTCTACAAGCAAAAAATTGGCCGTCCCGGGAAAAGGGCGCCATCCGGGCAGGGAAGAAAGCTCCCGAAACAGGAATTCCCTCTCCCGGGTCACCACTTCCCGGGTGGCTTCCAGATATGCCCTGTCCCGCAACCCGGCTACCCCGGCAACCTGAGCCAGAGCATTAACACTCCAGGGATCCCGTGCCTTTTCCAGGGTGCGGACCACTTCGGGCCGTGCCACCAGTGCTCCCAGCCGCAGACCTGGAATGGCCAGGATTTTAGTTAACGAGTAGAGTAGAATCAAACGGTGATGCCGCCCGGCCTGGCAAAGCAGGGAAAAGGATGCGGGATTCTGGACAAAATCCATAAATGCCTCATCAACAATTATCATGGAGCCGCAAGCCAGAGCTGTTTCCAGCAAAAACCCCAGTTCCCGGCAGGTAACAAGCCCCCCGGTAGGATTATTGGGGTTGCATAAAAAAAGAGCATCCACTTCCGGTAATAGCTTTAAAATTTCCTTTAAAGGAAAAGGAAAACCTCGAGAGGAATCCAGAAAAACATATTTCACTTCCCCTCCGGCAGCTCTAACGGCCAGGGCATATTCGCTGAAGGTCGGAGCAGGAATAAGCGCCCGGCGAAAGGGAAAAACACGAGCCAGCAGATAAATCAATTCACTGGCTCCATTTCCTACCAGAAGACAGGAAGGATCAACTCCCAGGTGTTCTGCCAGGGCCACCTTCAATTCCCGGCAATCTGGATCCGGATAGTGGGATATCTGCCAGAGATTATCTTTCAATGCTTCCAGGACCCGGGGGCTGGGACCCAGGGGATTGATATTGGCACTGAAGTCCAGAAAATCCTGCGGCGCAAAACCATATTCCATGGATGCCCGGACCAGGTTGCCCCCATGGGGAGGAACGGCCTGGTAACCCTTATCTATTTTATCATTACAAATCACCATTTGCACCCCCGTTTACAGCAATGTTAATGGGAGGCACTTACTCAATGGATACGCTGCCAGAAGTAAAAACACTTCCGTAATTTCATTAATAGCTCCGTAAGTATCTCCGGTCAGCCCGCCTAAACGGCTGGTGAAGTAGCGGGCGAGCCCGTGTACCAGCACCAGGGAGGCAAATAACAGGGACAACCCCAGCCATCCTCCTGTTAAAGCAATCAGCAGAACCTGGAAAGAGGCCGCGGCCAGCTCCCTGCTTCCGGTATATTGAACCTGAAACAGGCCAAGACCCTGGGCGCGGGCATAGGGAAAGCGTGCGATGGCGTAAACCATTCCCCAGCGGCTGATGGCCGGTACAATTGGTAACAGGCGTAATAAAGCTTCGCGGGGCAGGCTTAACAGGAGAGCAAATTTTAGCAGCAATAAACAGACCAGCCCGAGCACCCCGAAGGCGCCAACCCTGCTATCCCGCATTATTTCAAGCATTTTTTCTCTGGAACGCCCGCTGAAAATTCCATCCATGGTATCCATAAATCCGTCCAGGTGCAGGCCCCCGCTAAGGGTGGCCATCCCCAGAACTAGAAAAGCGGCAGTTACGGGCTGCGGGAACAAGTGCGTCAGAGCCAGATAAAGAACCGTCCAGGCCACGCCCAGAAAAAGGCCCACCAGGGGGAAAAACATGGGTGCCCGCCCGTAGGCTCTTTCATCAAAATCACCACGGTAGACGTAAAACCTGGTTAGAAATTGTAAAGACATGGCCAGGATTTTCAGCATTCCACCACCCTTTTCTTTTTAAATCTTGCACAGCATTCCACAAAGCGGCGGGCAGCCTCCGGACAGGACGCAAAATGCAGGTGCAGGTAGGAAGCCAGTAAATTGCCGCGGACATAGCCATCCAGTACCTCCACCTCTTCTCCTTCCCGGCGGAGGGCATAGGCCCTGGGAAAATCTGCAGGCATGTCTTCCAGGGAAGAATAATGAAATTCATGACCCACCAGCTCTGTGCCCGCTGGAGCCAGAATATTATCGTTCAGCACCCGGGCTTTACAGTATCCCAGTGCTACCCGGCGGGTATGCATGCGGCACACTCCGGGCAGTAAGCCGGCCATGGGATATTCCCGGCCATCAAAACCATAAATACTCCGGCATATATACATCAGGCCTCCGCACTCCGCGTATACAGGCATACCCTGGTTAAAAGCGCGGCGCAGGCTTTCCATAAAACTCCTGTTGGCCGCCAGCTTTTCCAAAAACATTTCGGGGAAGCCACCACCTATATAAAGGCCGTCCAGATCCGGCGGCAAAGCCGGGGAAGAAAGGGCGCTGAGAAAAACCACTTCTGCACCCAGGGCGGCCAGGAGCTCAAGCCCGTCCTGGTAATAAAAATTAAAGGCGGCATCTTTAATTACTCCCAGACGAACCCGCGGGCTCCTGGGCACAGCAGGAAAAATTTTTTCCCCGATCCGGGGCAGGGGCGGAGCCGCCCGTGCTATTTCCAGTAAACGGAAAAGATCAACTCCCTCCCCCAGGACCGCCACCAGCCGATCCAGGTGTTCCGCCAGGGCATCCTTTTCCATAGCCGGCAAAAGACCCAGATGCCGGTGGGGAAGGGATATCTCCGCACGGTGGCCAATCCAACCCAGCACGGGAACACCTGCCTGTTCTTCTATGACTTTTTTCAGAATGTTGTAGTGCCGCGGACTCCCTACCCGGTTAAGCAATATGCCGGCTATCCGCACCCCGGAATCAAACATGCGGTAGCCAAGGGCTAGAGCGGCTGCGCTCCGGGACATGGACCGGGCATCCAGGATTAGCAGGACCGGAGCCTCAAGAGCTTTGGCTACCTCCGCCGAACTGCCCCGCTCGGTGGACCCCCTGCCGTCATAAAGTCCCATAACTCCCTCAATTATACAGAGGTCTGCCCCCAGAGCGGCACGGGCGAACACCTCCCGCACCCCTTCCAGTCCCAAAAAGATGGTATCCAGGTTGCGGGAATCCCGCCCTGTAGCTGCTAGATGATAGCCGGGATCAATATAATCCGGCCCCACCTTGAAAGGCTGGACAACATAACCCGCCCTGGTAAAGGCGGCCATTAAAGCCGTAGCCAGCGTTGTTTTACCGGCACCGCTATGGGTGGCGGCAATTAAAATGCGCGGTATGTTCAAATATACCCCACCCCCTCAAAAAAGAGAACCCGAAATCATTTTTACCGCCGTACCACTTATTACGGCCAGGGCAGCGGTGAGGTACAGCATGTCGATAGCCTGGCGTATATGGTCCGTAACCGGCGGCTGGCCGGGTTGATTCAAATAAGCCCGGAAGGAGGCCTGTCCCCCATAATAGTTCAGCCCGCCGAGACGAACCCCCAGGGCACCAGCCATGGCCGCCTCGGGAATCCCGCTGTTGGGGCTGGGATGATACCGGGCATCACTTTTAATCACCCGCCACGCGCTACCAGCCCGGCGACCGGTAAGCCAGGCTGCTGCTACCAGCAACAACCCCGTCCAGCGCGCAGGCAAAAAATTAGCTATATCATCCAGGCGGGCCGAAGCCCAGCCCAGATCCCTGTATTTCTCGTTTCTGTACCCCACCATGGAATCAAGAGTATTCACCGCCCGGTAGGCCATGGCCAGGGGAGCCCCGCCAATAAGAGCGTAAAAAAGGGGGGATACAAAACCATCAACAATGTTTTCTGCCACCGTTTCTACCGTAGCCCTGGTAATTCCCCGTCCATCCAGCGCCCGGGTATCCCTGCCGACAATAAGGCTTACCTTTCGGCGAGCCAGTTCGAGGTCACCCCGGGACAGCGGGATGAGAACATCCCGGGCAGCCCCGGCCAAACCCCTGACGGCAAAGGTGGTGGCAATAAGCCATATTTCTACTCCCAGGGCCAGCCACGGGTGTACAAGTTCAGCCAGGCGAATCAGGAAATTGGTAACCAGATAACTTAACCCCACCACTGTGGCTGCCAGGAAGACCCCAGCCAACCGGAGGGCGGAGGGATTCCTGGCAACAAGGCGAAAAAATTTTTCCAGGGCGGCAATTAATTTGCCGATGTAAATAACCGGGTGGGGAAACCAGGGGGGATCCCCTACCAGCAAGTCCAAAACATAGGCTGCAATTACCACCGACATACCCTCCGGCCCGGTTTATCCAGGCCTACCTCCCCCTTCTATAATCTGTGGGAGACTGCTTTACACTGCTCCAGCCAGGGCTCTTCCTTTTTTGGGTCCCGGCAAACCGAGGAGACGGTAAATCCTGCCCATATCCAGACTTCCCCTTACAACAGCGGCCAGCCGGTCATAATCCCGTTCCCGCTGTTCCAGATGACCAACCCCTCCTTTTTCCAGGGGAGCCAGTCCCTTTTTAACCCTCAGGGCGTTCAAAAGATGCCTGCGAAAAACGTCGTTGTCAAACAGGCCGTGGATATAGGTGCCCCAAACCAGACCTTCCTTATCCTGCGCCCCGTCCGGACAATCTACCATTTCTCCCGACCGCCGGAATATGCGGAAGGCCGGTACGGCATCGCTCCCCAGCACGGTACGCCCCATATGGATCTCGTAACCCACTAACCTTTGACCCCGGGAATCCGCCAAAAGAGGCCCGCCGCCGGCCACTGTCGCCTCTACCTGGGTTGTTACCTTTTCCGGCTCAAAAGTGGTGCTAATATCCAGCAACCCCAACCCTTCTATTCTGGGAATGCTGGACTCGGTTTGATAGGGATCGGCCAGTTCTTTGCCCAGCATCTGGAATCCACCGCAAATACCAATTACCGGCACTCCCTCCCGGGCCAGACGGCAAATTTCACCGGCCAGGCCCCAGCGTCTTATGGTAACGAGATCTTCAATGGTATTTTTACTTCCGGGAATTATGATTAAATCGGGCCGTCCCAGGGAACTTCCCCTGCCAATATAGCGCAAGTTCACATCCGGTTCATTTTCCAGGGGATCGAAATCGGTAAAATTAGAAATATGGGGCAGGTGGATAACAGCAATATCTATATCCCTCCGGGTAGAAGACCGGCTTTTACGCAGACTTTCCTCGGATACCGTATCTTCCTCCTGCACCCGAAAGCCTTCAAAATAGGGAACCACCCCTATCACCGGTACACCCGTCTTTGCTTCCAGAAAATCAACCGCCGGCTGGAATAGCTTTAAATCACCGCGAAATTTATTAATAATAATCCCGGCTACCCGCTGCCGGTCCTCTTCCGGAAGCAATTCCAGGGTACCAACCACAGCCGCCAGGGCGCCTCCCTTATCTATATCGGTAGCCAGCAGTACAGGAGCTTCAGCCATCCGGGCCACGCGCATGTTTACAATTTCCGTTGCTTGAAGGTTAACTTCAGCCGGGCTCCCGGCGCCCTCTATGGCCACAATTTCGTAACGCCGGCGCAAACGGTCCAGCGCCTGGCAGATAACGTCCCACGCTTTTTGAGCGTAGTTATTGTGATACTCCCGGGCGGAAAGATTTCCCACCGGCCGGCCCAGTACAATTACCTGAGAGGACGCCTGCCCCGTAGGCTTAAGTAAAATAGGATTCATGTCCACATGGGGCTCAATCCCGGCAGCCTCGGCCTGCACTACCTGAGCCCGGCCCATTTCACCTCCGTCCCGGGTTACAAAAGAGTTCAAGGCCATGTTCTGGGATTTAAAAGGGGCCACACGATAACCGTCCTGATAGAAGATGCGGCACAGGGCAGCCACCAGAACACTTTTACCCACGTGGGACGCGGTTCCCTGTACCATAATTGTCCTGGCCTGCATACGTAGATTACCTCCTTCCTTTAAACACGCGGGACTTGATCTCCACGGGTAAACCGGCCACCACCAGATACACTTCTTCTGCCTCCCGGGCCAGGAGCTGATTTACCCGCCCCGCCAGATCGCGAAATGTCCGGCCCAGAGCATTGTCCGGGACAAGGCCCAGCCCGACCTCATTGGCCACCATTATCACCCTGGCCGGGGAAGCCACCGCCGTCCTGGCCAGCTGGCGGGCTTCTTCTAAAATATAGCTCTCCCTGTCATCCAGCGCACCACCAGAGCAGGGCAGGTTTTCATCCAGCAGAAGATTGGTCAACCACATGGTAACGCAATCAATTAAAAAGGCATCTGCATCGTTTTCATACTGCCTGATTACTTTTTCCAGGCAGCGGGTTTCTTCTACGGTAACCCAGCTGGCAGGGCGGCGGAGCCGGTGAATGTGAATCCGCCGGGCCATTTCCTCATCAAGGGCAGACGCAGTAGCTACATAAACAACCCTTGAACCACAAGAAGCAGCCAGCTCTTCGGCAAAACTGCTTTTGCCACTTCTGGCACCACCAATTACAAATACCAGAGCCATATCCACACCCCTCAAAATAAAAACCCCAGCCTTTGAAAGACCGGGGAAACTTGTGCCAGGCCAGTCCCTAACCCTGAAAGCCATTGCCCCTTTCTCGCGAAGGGGCCAACAGCACCCGCAGGCAGGTATCCTGGCTCCCGGATCATTGCCTGCCCTGCGCCTTCCCTGGCGGTGGCATTGCAGGGCTACTCCCCGGTTACAGTGGCGGAGACCGCTCAGGTTTTTCACCTGATTCCCTATTCTCCCCTACGGGGCACCTGCAGGTTAAAAACTTTTTTAAATTTTTCCTTACTTGCTTTATTCGACAGAGTAACTTCAAAATCCTTTTACATCCTGATAATTCCTGTTAAATTTCTGTTACCACCAGCATCTAATGCCTGTCTTCCCCCAGGTATTCTTTCACCCGCTGAACCAGTTCTTCAATCAAATGGGGAAGAGGCTCAGCCCGCAGGCCCACCAGCTCTACGGAACCGCGGACCAGGGGTAACAGGATTTTTTTGGCCGGGCTCGCGGCAATGGCCGTGGCCATGGACGGTGTCAGCTCCCCCATCATGGCATGGGGGAAAAGAATACTCACCGGGCCTACGATCAGATCTACCCGGGGTGCATTGAAAATTACTGCATTCTCTCCAGTGGCCCCCTCGTTGGCACCGGCGCGAAGCATCATTGAAGTAGCCAGAGCATTGGTACCCAGCGCCAGGATCTCCACGTCTTCAGGCAGCTCCCGGCGCAGCCTCTCCATAATATGCTTTCCAATGCCACCCCCCTGCCCGTCCACCACAGCAATACGCATGTTCTTCGCTCCCATATCCAAAATTAAAATTTAATACAGGCATTTGTTTCATAAATCAGCTCCCGGGATGACGGGACATATAATCTTTTAATCTCGACTCCAGTTCGAGAATCTGGATATTTTTTCGCAATAAAGATCGCGCATACCGGTAATTGGCCCGGTGCAGGCGCTTATTCTCTCTTTCCAGCCGGGCCAGGAAGGCGGACTTTTCCCTTTCCATCCGCTCAATTAAATTCATCAAGACCCGGCGGCTTAAGCGGAGCTGCTCCACCTTTTCTTCTAATTCCTGGATTCTCCTTTGCATTTCAAGCACATCCATTGATCCACCACCCCAGGCAGCAGGTCTGATTTTAGTATATGCTACCCCTGGTGGCAATAGACGAAAGGCTACCGGAAAGTAAATGCGCTACCAATACGCTCCACAGCCTCAGCCAGCACTTCCTCCTCCTGGACCAGCGCCATCCGTACATATCCTTCTCCTCTGGAACCAAAAGCCAGCCCCGGAATAACCAGCACCCCTGCACGCTCCAGCAATTCCAGCGCAAACTGCCGTGAAGACGTATAACCGCCGGGCAGGGGAGCCCAGACAAACATGGAAGCATTGGGTTTGGGCATATGCCAGCCATACCGGGCCAGCCCGTCCACCAGTACGTCTCGCCGACGCTGGTAAGTACGGGCTGTCTCTTCTACACAATCCTGGGGACCTTCAAGGGCTGCTATGCCTGCTTCCTGGACCACCCTGAACACACCATAATCTATATTGGACTTAAGGCGAGACAGGGCTGCCAGCACATCCCGGTTGCCCACGGCAAAACCTATGCGGCAACCGGCCATATTATAGGTTTTGGAAAGAGAATAAAACTCCACACCAACTTCCTTTGCACCGGGTACTTCTAAAAAACTCATGGGCTTAAAGCCATCATAAGCCAGCTCGGCATAAGCAATGTCGTGACATACCAGAATGTCGTACCGGCGAGCAAATTCAACTACCCGTTCAAAAAAATTACGGTTGGCCGAAACGGCTACAGGGTTATTGGGGTAGTTAAGCCACATCAGCCTGGCCTTTACAGCCACTTCTTCGGGTATGGAGGCCAGGTCCGGAAGGAAATCATTTTCAGCCAAAAGGGGCATGGGATATATTTCCCCACCCGCCAGAAGAATACTGCACGCATAAATAGGATAGCCTGGATCGGGAACCAGGGCTATATCCCCGGGATCTATATAAGCCAGGGCAATATGAGCCAGGCCGTCCTGAGAACCCATCAGCACCAGCACCTCATGATCCGGATCCAGTTCCACCCCAAAACGCCTTTGATACCAGCGGGCCACCGCCCGGTAGAGAGCCGGCAGGCCCTCCAGCGGATAACGATAGTTAGCCGGATTATCAATTGCCCGGTGCAGGGCGGCAATAATATGGGGGGCCGGGGGGCGGTCCGGGCTGCCTACACCTAGATTAATCACCTTTATTCCCCGGGCCTCCACCTGCTTCTTATAATGTTCCATCTCGTTGAAAATAGCCGACTCCAAACTTTTAATGCGCTGAGCTATTTGCATTTCCCCACCCCGTTACATAAAAATGTTTTTCAAAAAGCAATTCCTGGCCTTTGGCTAAATATTTGCCGGGCCCGTCTGCTGCCCGGCCAGTTCCTTTAATGACCATATTACTTCATCAGGAACAGTGGATGCCCCCAGGCAGCCGTGTTCACGGTGACCTGAACCGTGGTAATCAGAGCCTCCGGTGGCCACCAGGTGGTAGCGACGGCAGAGCTTTTCATAGTACCATACCATCTCCTGGGAATGGGCAGGATAATAGACTTCCAGACCCTGGAGGCCATGCTCAACCAGGCGGGGGATAAGATAATCACAGCGGGTCAGCCCCGGATGGGCCAGCACGGCTACTCCGCCCGCCCGGTGAAGCAAGTTTATTGCTTCCCGTGGAGCCAGTTTATACCTGGGTACGTAAGCCACCCTGTCTTTACCAATATATTTTTCAAATGCTTCCCCTATCGTAGCTACAGCCCCTATCTGAACCAGCGCCCGGGCTACATGGGGACGCCCTACAGCCCCTTCACCGGCCAGCTCCAGAACCTGTTCCAGCTCTACCGGAATTCCCAGCCTGCGCAGCCGCTCCACCATCTTTACCACGCGCTCTAACCGCGTCTGACGGAAAAAAGCCAGCTTTTCCAGCAACTCGGGATGATCAAGCTGAAAAAGGTAGCCCAGGATATGCAGCTCATGGCCATTTTCTTCGGTACTGAACTCCACTCCCGGAAGTACACAAATCGACAGTTTTCTACCCGCTTCCAGAGCAGGAGGAATTCCATCCACGGTATCATGATCCGTAATGGCCAGGGCAGACAGCCCCGCCCTGTACGCATCCTCTACTACCTTCTCAGGAACGTCGGTACCGTCAGAAGCGCTGGTGTGTACGTGCAGGTCACAGGGCATCATTTCACCTCATTCGACATTGCCGGGGATTGTTCCTGCCTGCCGGGCAGAACCTGGTGCAGCACCCGCAAGAAGTTTCCACCCAGGATAGCAGAAATTTCTTCGGCCCGGTACCCCCGCTGGTATAAAGCTTCGGTTAAAAGAGGGAGGCAGGATACATCCTTCAATTCCGGAATAGCCTCCTCAATACCATCAAAATCCGAGCCTATTCCCACGCAACCTATACCACCCACCTGTACCATATGATCGAGATGATCCAGCAGCTTGCTCAAAGACGGCTGCGTGGGATGAACAAATGGAGGGTAAAAACACAACCCTATGACCCCCCCTTGAGCGGCCAGGGCCCGGATTTGCTCATCGCTCAAGTTGCGGCGGTGATCGCAGATATATCTGCTGTTGGCGTGGGTGGCAACCACCGGCCGGCTTGATACCTCCAGCACATCCCAGAAACCGGCTTCAGAGAGATGGGAGACATCCACCAGCATTCCCAACCGGTTCATTTCCCGGACCACTTCCCGGCCGAAACGCGTCAGCCCCCCTCTGGTACCCTCTTCGGCCACCCCGTCAGCCAGCTCGTTGCGCCCGTTCCAGGTAAGGGTGATGCTCCTCACCCCCAGGCGGTATAAAATGCGCAGCACCTCAAGACTGCCACCCAAAGCCTCTCCCCCTTCAATGGTTAAAAGAACGCCCACCTTACCTGCTGCCCGGGCGGCAGCAATATCCTCATAACAGGTAACCATCATCAATTCTTCCCCATTAGCTTCCAGTTCACTATAAAAACGGTCGATAAGGATCATTGCCCTGGCCACGGCCCGCTCCCGGTAAGCCGGGGCAATGAAGGCAGCCATGAACAGGAGATCAATTCCTCCCCGGCGCAGGCGTTCCAGGTCCACGTGCCCGCCCTTTCCTGCCTCATTTAACCGCCGGTTCTGCACCTCCATTGCTGTAAGCACGTCACAATGAGCATCTACCACCACGCTCTGGTGGTGTAAAGATAACCAGTCCATCGACCACTTTCACTCCTATGGAAAACTTATATTTTTTCTCCGCTCAAACTAAAAAACCTGTTTATTCATTCCATAGAATAAACAGGCCGCCTGCAAAAAAATTTTGTTTTAGTCTCTATCTTGGTTCAACTATTAACTTTATAGCCGTTCTCTCTTCACCATCAATTATAATATCCGTGAAGGCAGGTATGCAGATCAGATCCATTCCATGGGGTGCAACGAATCCCCGCGCAATGGCTACTGCTTTTACGGCCTGGTTAAGGGCACCGGCACCAATGGCCTGTATTTCCGCGCAGCCACGCTCACGGAGAACTCCGGCCAGAGCTCCAGCGACAGAATTGGGGTTGGATTTTGCTGAAACTTTTAATACTTCCATCCTTTTAAAGACCTCCTTCTTCTCTGAAAATATTTTCCGGCAACTGCTACAGTTATAAGTTATATATTCGCTAAGGTCAAAAAAATTCCTTTTTTACGTTGCACCCTTTCGCGATCTTTTTTTATCACTTGTTTGATTATTCATAATTTTGAATCCGCTTTATCTGCCGCGCCTCGCCGGTCTCATCGTCAATATCAATAACCACAGCGTTAAACTGGTATGGACCGGAGGCCACTTCAAACCGGCGGGGTAATTGAGTAAGAAATTTGCTCAGGACCAGTTCCTTTTTGACACCTATTACTGAATCCCGGGGACCGGTCATGCCCACGTCGGTAATATAAGCTGTACCGCCGGGTAAAATACGTTCATCGGCCGTCTGGACGTGGGTATGGGTGCCGCAAACTGCCGATACCCGCCCGGCCAGATACCAGCCCAGGGCCATTTTTTCCGAAGTTGCTTCAGCATGAAAATCCACCAGGATTACCTTTTGGGAATCACCCAGCTGTTCCAGCAGCTGATCTGCCACGCGGAAAGGGCAATCAAGCTCCGGCATAAAGACTCTCCCGGCCAGGTTTAAAACAACAATTTCAACGCCACCCCTTGTTTCAAACACACCAAGGCCAACTCCCGGTACCCCGGGCGGGTAATTGGCCGGGCGTAAAATTCTTTTTTCCCGTTCAATAAGCTCAAAAATTTCCTTATGATCCCACACGTGATTACCCATGGTAATAACATCAATACCGCTGGCCAGAAGTTCTCTGGCCACTTCCCGGGTAATACCGTTGCCCCCGGCAGCATTTTCACCATTGGCCACAACAAAATCTATATCCAGCTCCCGTTGTAAACCGGGCAGGTTTTCCTTTAAAGCCCGCCTGCCGGGGCGCCCTACAATATCACCAATAAAAAGCAAACGCACTGGAATTTTCCCCCTGCCTACTTGTTAAAAACCAGAACACGGCCGCCTTCACGAAAAGCGAAAAGCGGCTTGTCTTCGGCAGTTACGCGCATACTGTCGAGCATATGTTCAATAATTTCCTCCTGGATCAACAGATCTTCTTCAAAGAAGGAATCATTGGCTTCGGCAACCAGGTTGTCATCGAGAAGCTGGCGCAAAAGCTGTACAATCAGAGCTATTTCTTCCTGAACCAGCGTTTCCACGTCGCGCTGAACCTCAATCATGGTCAGGTGGTCACAGATTTGATGACTAATATGGCTAATGCGGGTTTGTTTTCCTTCCAGCATGCTGAAAACCTCTATACTGTCGAGCAGTCGTTTCTTTATATCTGTCAACTCCCTGCGGTTGAGAACGCGGGATACAATGAAATTAAACTTCAAAACCTGCCTGCCGGGGTCAAAATTAATGGTAGCCACTTCGGGATAACGTACCAGTATGGAAATTAACAACCCCACGCTATCCGTAACGTCTTCCCTACCTGTAACCAAAGAAGTCACCTTCCTTTTTCCCTCATACCAAGCAATACGTTTTAATTCGGTTTCAGCGGTTAAGTTCCTGCTTTTCTTTCGAGTTAGTCCCAAAAAATTTTATTCCATAAAAGGAAAAACCCCTGACGGGGTTATTACTTGGCATACTCCACCACCCGGGTTTCCCGGATTATAGTCACCTTAATCTGACCTGGATAGTCCAGTTCCTTCTCAATTTTCCTGGCTATCTCCCGGCTCAGGCGGATGGCTCCCAGATCGTCAACTTTATCCGGTTTTACCATAATCCTGATCTCCCGCCCGGCCTGGATGGCATAACACTTTTCCACACCTTCAAAGGAGCCAGCTATTTCCTCCAGTTTTTGTAACCTTTTAATATAAGCCTCCAGGGTTTCCCGCCTGGCCCCCGGGCGGGCTGCAGATATGGCATCAGCCGCCTGCACCAGCACCGCCGTAATGGACTGTGCTTCCTGATCCCCATGGTGGGCAGCAATAGCGTTAATCACTTCGGGGTGTTCACGATACTTTTTCGCCAGCTCCACACCAATAGAGACATGGGGACCCTCTACCTCGTGGTCCACTGCTTTACCGATATCATGCAGTAAACCAGCCCGCTTGGCAATCTGCGGATCAACACCCAGTTCAGCAGCCATCAATCCGGCCAGATGGGCAACCTCTATAGAGTGCTTGAGGACATTTTGCCCATAACTGGTGCGGAATTTTAAACGACCCAGAAGGGTAATCAGTTCAGGATGCAAGCCATGCACCCCGGTTTCGAAGGTGGCCTGCTCTCCCGCCTCACGGATTTGAGCTTCCACCTCCTTACGGGCTTTTTCCACCATTTCTTCAATGCGAGCAGGATGAATGCGCCCATCCATGATGAGTTTTTCCAGGGCGATCCGGGCAATCTCCCGCCGGATAGGATCGAATCCAGATAAAATTACCGCTTCAGGAGTATCATCAATTATCAGGTCGATCCCGGTGAGAGTCTCAAAAGCGCGGATATTACGCCCTTCCCGGCCAATAATGCGCCCTTTCATTTCATCGCTGGGCAGGGGAATAACCGCCACTGTAGTTTCAGTGACGTGATCTGCAGCGCAGCGTTGTATGGCCAGGGAAATTATCTCCCGGGCGCGTCTTTCCGCTTCCTCCCGGGCTTTATTTTCTACATCCTTAATCATCAGGGCGGCCTCGTGCTGCACTTCCTTCTCAATGCCAGCAAGAAGCTGCTGGCGTGCTTCTTCCGAGGTAAGCCCGGAGATCCGTTCAAGTTCGCTAACCTGTTGTTGATAAATTTCATTCAGGCGCGACCTCAAACTCTCAATTTCCGCTTCCTTGCGATTGAGAGCTTCTTCCTTGCGTTCGATGGATTCGATTTTGCGGTCGAGGGTTTCCTCCTTCTGCAACAGCCGCCGTTCCAGGCGTTGCAATTCGGAACGACGCTCTTTATTTTCCCTCTCCATTTCGTTCCGTAACCGCAACACCTCTTCTTTAGCCTCAAGGATAGCTTCCCGCTTTTTGGCCTCAGCAGCCTTTTCCGCCTCTTCTATTATTTTCTTTGCTTCAGCTTCAGCCGAAGCAAGCCTGGCCTCAATTAGATACCTGCGGACAAAATATCCTGCGGCAAAAGCAACCAGTGCCGTGCCTGTAACAACCAGGAGCACTGTTATAGTCTGCAATTAATCTCACCTCCTTAACCCATCTTTTACAGCCAGTACGGCTTCAGATCATTTACCTGTTGTAATTGAAACAGGCGTACAAAAAAAAGACCGAGTCAACCTCGGTAGAAAAAGAATCGGTACTACCTTCTTCTTCGGTTACGGGCAGAAAAAGAGCCCCCCTCCCCCATTGCAGAGGACAATTCAGGATTATATCCCTTCCTGGAGAAGGTTGTATCTATTTCAAGCCCGCACCAGTAGTAACCAATTCTATTTTCTCCCAACGTTAATTCTATATTTTTTATTAAAGAATGTCAAGGTTGACCCTGCTCACTGGTAACGGGCAGTATGACCGGTTACCCAATATGCACGGCAAAATAGATTGTCCGAAGGGATGGGTAAAATCATCCGCCATGAAGCATAACCCGCTTTAAATACTTTCCTCCCCCGTTCTGGGGTCCTCGGCCGAAGGCATTTTTATACCGCCAATCTGCAACTGCTGGCGAATTTTCTGTTCAATTTCATGAGCAACCTCTGGATGCTCGCGCAAATACTCCTTTACATTTTCCCGACCCTGTCCCAACCGCTCTTCACCATAAGAGTACCAGGTACCACTCTTGCTGATAATTTTCATTTCCGTGGCCAGATCCAGGAGCGTCCCCTCCCGGGAAATCCCCATCCCGTACATGATATCAAAATCCGCCTGTTTAAAGGGCGGAGCCAGCTTATTTTTGACCACTTTTACCCTGGTGCGGCATCCGATAATTTCTGACCCCTGCTTCAAAGCCTCCAGCTTACGCACTTCCAGGCGCACCGAGGCATAAAACTTCAACGCCCTGCCGCCGGGCGTGGTCTCGGGGTTACCAAACATCACTCCCACTTTTTCCCGCAGCTGGTTAATAAAAATAGCCGTAGTACGGGATTTACTGATAGCACCGGTCAGCTTGCGCAGAGCCTGGGACATCAAACGGGCCTGCAATCCCACCTGAAGTTCGCCCATTTCCCCTTCTATTTCCGCCTTTGGCACCAGGGCTGCCACCGAATCGATAACCACCACGTCAATGGCACCGCTCCGTACCAGCGCCTCACAGATTTCCAGGGCCTGTTCACCGGTATCAGGCTGGGATACCAGCAGGTTATCAATATCTACCCCCAGGTTCCTGGCATAAACCGGATCCAGGGCGTGTTCCGCGTCAATAAAAGCAGCTATTCCACCGGCCTTTTGAGCCTCCGCAATAATATGCAGCGCCACAGTGGTTTTACCTGAAGATTCCGGACCAAAGATTTCCACCACCCTGCCCCGGGGTACTCCACCCACCCCCAGAGCAATATCCAGGGACAGGGCACCCGTAGGGATAACTTCCACGCTAAGCCTGGCAGTTTCCCCCAGCCTCATAATAGCCCCTTTGCCAAAATTTTGCTCAATTTTACTGAGAGTTGCTTCCAGGACCTTTAATTTCTCACTGGACATAAATGCACCACCCTTATTAAATAAAGTAATAACACGGGACCTGCCCGGAGACCCTGGTCAAAACCGGGCAGATGAATTATTATTATAAAGGTGAGAAAGGAGAACAGGCAGATAAATGAACAAAAATCATTTTTTCCTGGGAGCCAGAGATGCCCTGCCCATTGTACTGGGTTACTTCCCCCTGGCCATGACCTTTGGAGTACTGGCCCGTTCCAGCAATCTCTCCCTGGACCAGATAGTGGCCATGTCATTGATGATTTACTCCGGCTCGGCCCAGTTTATTGCTGTGAGTATGCTGGGCAGCGGTGCTACCCCGCCCGGCATCATAGCCACAATTTTACTGGTTAATTCCCGGCTGATCCTCCTGAGTGCCTCCCTGGCACCCTATCTTCCCCGTATGGCAGCCCCTGTCCTTTCATTCCTCGCCCACGGACTTACTGACGAGACATACGCTGTAGCAGTAAGCCGGACAGGCGAACCCCCACCCACCAGGTGGTACCTGAGCGGGCTGTTCATCACCTCTCACCTGGCCTGGGTAGGCGGCAGTGCGCTGGGCGGATTTATGGGTGCCCTGCTCGGTGATACCTCCAGGTGGGGGTTCGATTTTGCCCTTACGGCTATGTTTATTTGCCTTTTAATCATGCAATTAAAAAATAATATTACCATTGCGGTAGCCTGCCTGGCCGGGCTGATTTCGATTACTGCCGCCACCATGCTCGGTAGAGGCTGGAATATCATACTGGCTACCGTTCTTGCTGCTACCATAGGAGTGCTGATGGAAAAATGGAACAAACCGTCTGGATAATCATCCTGGTTATAGCTGCCGCAAATTACCTGTTTCGCGTAACCCCGCTTTTACTTCTCAGCCGGTTCCGGATTCCCCCATCCTGGATCAGGTGGCTGGGTTATGTGCCGGTAGCTGTTCTGGCGGCCCTGGTTGCTCCGGAAATATTTCTCAAGGGAGATATACTGGTACTCACGCCGGAGAATAAAAATTTAATAGCTGCCATTCCTGCTTTTGGAGTGGCCGTTAAAACCAGAAGTTTACTTTTTACTCTGCTGGCGGGTGTAGCCTCAATGGCCCTTCTCAATTCCCTGCCTTAAGCTGCTCCAGTAAATGCAGGCGGATCATGTTCAGGGCAGCGTTAGCTGCACCCTGCCTTACTGCCTGGCGATGGCCGGGGAAATGAAATTCCTGACAGGTAGTTCCTTCTGCGGTAGCCAGAGCAATATATGTCAGGCCCACTGGTTTCACCGGTGTGCTTCCGCCAGGCCCGGCAATACCGGTAATGGATAAACCCAAATGCGTGCCCATAAGGTTTCTTACTCCTTCAGCCATGGCAATGGCTGTTGGCCGGCTAACAGCTCCGTGGGTTTCAAGAACCCCGGCCGGAACTCCCAGAACCTTTTCTTTAACCCGGTTATCGTAAGCTACAACGCTGCCCCAAAAATAGGCAGAACTACCCGGTATGGAGGTTAAACGCGCGGCTACCAATCCTCCGGTACAGGATTCTGCCAGGGCACAGGTCAGGCCCTTTTTAACCAGTAATTTACCCACCACTTCTTCCAGAACCTCGTCATCCATTCCAAAAACGTAGTCGGCCAACCGTTGCCGTACTTTCTCCAGCAATTCATCGATCATCCGGTCAGCAACGGCAACACTGGGAGCTTGAGCACTGATTCGCACATGAACCTCACCCGGCTTGGCCAGGTATGCTATTCCGGGGTTACCCTGCCCTCCCAGGTTACCTATACGTTCCTGAACTTCTGATTCCGAAATACCGGTTATCTTGAGCAACCTGGTACGGGTAACCATACCCCTGTTCCCCAGCGAAATCAGGTAGGGAACAACGGAAGCTTCAAAAATGGCCTTTAATTCCCGCGGCGGACCAGGGAGAAGGATTATTATCCTGCCCTGATATTCCAGCAGGGCACCCGGGGCAGTTCCCGCAGGATTGGGTAAAACCCTGGCTCCTGCGGGGAAATAGGCTTGCCGCGCCATACTTTCGGATAGAGAAGACCCCCGCCGGTCCACAAATTCCCGCAGCAGCTGAAGAGTTTGCCCGTCAGGTAGCATGGGCAAACCCAGTACACGGGCAACAATATCCTTGGTCAGGTCATCGCTGGTGGGACCCAGGCCGCCGGTAATAACAATTAAATCCGCCCTCCGCAGGGCAATCTCAAAAGCTTCTGCCAGCCGGTCCCAATTATCACCCACAGTAGTATGTAAAATGACCTCAATCCCAAGGGCTGCCATTTGCTGGCTCAAGTACTGGGCGTGGGTATTTAAAACCTCTCCCAGAAGCAATTCGGTTCCGGTAAAAATTAATTCGGCCTGCATTTGATCATTACCTCACTCTTCTCCCTTCCTGCCTGCCCCTTCCATATTGTTTTCGCCAGGATCTCTTTAAAACCTGCCGGGGCCTGAAAAATGTAATACAGGGAGGTCAAGAAGACCTCCCCCCGTTATGCAGCCGGCAGGTCAATCAAGCTACGGAATTCCTCGCCGGTAATCTTTTCCTTTTCCAGGAGCAACTGGGAAACCCGTTCCAGTACATCCCGCCTTTCGCTCAGGTAAGAACGTACACGTTCCTCCTGTTCCCGCAGGATTTCCGTAAGTACACGGTACCTCAATCCACCGGGAAGATTGTCCACATCCACTACGCCCAGGCGGGACATACCGTTCCTGATAATCTGTTCCGCCACCCTGGTAGCTTCTCGAAAATCGTTACCGGCACCTGTACTGCGATTGCCAAGAATTATTTCTTCCGCCACCGCTCCGGCCAGCATAATGGCAATCTGATTCTCCAGGTAATCCCTGGTATACAGGTAAGTATCATCCTCGGGAATCTGGCGCATGTAACCCAGCGCCTGCCCCCGGGGAGTTATGGTCAGGGTGGAGACGGAACCGCTTCTAATCAGCTCGCTAACCAGGGCGTGACCAGTTTCATGAATAGCTACCCGCCTTAATTCGGCCGGAGCAGGTCTGCGATCCAACCGGTCGCCCATCATCACCTTATCCACCGCTTCATGGAAATGCCGCTGGTGGATGGCCTCACATCCCTCGCGCATAGCCAGGATAGCTGCCTCATTGGCCAGGCTCTCCAGGTGAGCGCCGCTAAAGCCAAAGGTCTCCTTGGCCAGTTCCTCCAGAGAAACATCCTCTGCCAGGGGTTTATTTTTGGTATGCAACTTGAGTATCTCCAGTCTCCCCTGCTTATCCGGCAGTTCCACCCTTACCTGGCGGTCAAAGCGGCCGGGCCTCAACAGCGCAGGGTCCAGCATATCCACCCTGTTGGTAGCCGCCACCACCAGTACCTGTACCTTATCATCCACCTTCAGGCCATCCATTTCTACCAGCAACTGGTTAAGAGTTTGATCATATTCATGGTGGCTGGTAGTTTGCCCGCGCCTTGCTCCGAGGATATCTATTTCATCTATGAAGATCAAAGCATGCTTTTTGCCCTGTCTTAAAGCGCTTTCCCGGGCTGTTTGAAACAGGCGTCTTACCCGCTGTGCACCTACCCCTGCATACATTTCAATGAATTCCGAGCCGCTGCAGGCTACAAAAGCAGCATCTGTATAGCTGGCTGCAGCCCTGGCCAGCAGGGTTTTCCCCGTACCGGGCGGCCCTGTTAATAAGATACCCTTCAATGGCCTGATGCCCAGCTTCTGTATATACTGATAGTTTTTTATAAAATCAAGGGCCTCGCGCAACTCCTGAATGGCAGCCGCCTGGCCACCGATATCAGCAAAGGATACCTCCTGCCGGGAAACCACCTGTTCACCTGCAAAATTACGGGCCAGCAGGCCGCGGGAACGGGCTATATAATATAAACCTGCCGAGGCTACAGCCAAAAAGATCAGGGGAGTTACGTCATAACCATTTATAAGCAGGAAAAGGATACCGGCCAGCACCAAACCCAGGCCAATTTCCTTCAACATGAGCTACCTTCCCTTCAAACCAGCTGATTTACCGGCAAGTCATTTGTCCAGAACATTAATTATTATATCATACACAGGCTAAAGACCGTTCAGGGAATCTATACCATATACACATGGTGACGGGACCGGCCTCTACCGGTAGGAATCAGCCGTTTCCGGGTTCAAATTAACCCTCCGGGGTACCACCGCATAAAGATGATGTTCCCCGTGCTTCATATGCACATAAATGTTTTCATCATCAAGGGAAATATTGGCCTGTGCCCCTACCGATGCCGCGCGTTCCTCAATATAACGTACCATTTCCCGGTAATTACCCCGTACTTGAGCCTCATACAGGGCAAACTGGCTGTAATAATAGGCATTGTTCAATTCCTGATCACGATTATCTCTTATTTCTAAAGTATAAGGATGGCGCCCCAAAACATCCTCAATGGATTTTTTCAATTTGCGGTAAGTTTCACCCAGGTCAGCCGTACCTTTAAGCTGCACGGTAATATTAAATAGCCCATCCCGCTTTTCTATAGAAAAACTCTGGATCGCTTCTTCCGCTCTTAAAACCCTGGACAGGGGTTCTTGATAATTGTAATGGTTATAAAGCCACTGAACAGCAAAGAAAAAGGAAAGACCAACCACCAATGCTGCCAGGATAACTGGAACACGCCAACCGTACCACTGCATATACCCGATTCCCTTCAATCTTATATTTCAAATAAACAGCAGTTAAAACCACTTTCTTAAAAGCCGCCTTTTTTCAAGATACTCCAGCCCCGGTTTAGATAATCCAGCCCCGACCAGATGGTAAAAATAATGGCTACCCACATGGCCAGGTTACCAGGAGTAAATCGCATTACGCTGAAAGGAGTATCCTGCAAAAGGAGGCTAACAATGGCGATAATCTGGGTAATGGTTTTAAGTTTACCCGGAATACTGGCTCCAAGAACGACCCCTTCGGCGGCCATCAAGGAACGCAAACCGGTAATGGCAAATTCCCGCCCGATTATAATCATAGCCACCCAACCGGGCAGGCGATGCAGTTCAACCAGTGAAATCAGAGCACTGGAAATTAAAAGTTTATCTGCCAGGGGGTCCATTAACATGCCCAACCGGGTAACGAGATGGCATTTCCTGGCAATATAGCCGTCAAGTCCATCGGTGCTTGCGGCTAAAATAAAGACGGCGGCAGCAAGATAATCACCATAGGGCACCTGAAGAGAAACCACCGTTACAAAAAGGGGAATTAAAAAAATCCTGGCCAGAGTTAAACGGTTGGGCAAATTCATGGAAGCTCCCCCATCAGGTCGTACTCACGGGCCAGGGTTATCTTAACCGGTACAAAATCGCCCGGTCTGGGAGAAATCCTGCCGGCAGTAAAATAAACCTGGCCGTCAATCCCGGGAGCGTCGGCTTCAGTACGGCCAGAATAGTAATTGCCCTTTTTACCTTCCACCAGAACTTTCAGCTGGCTGCCCACCAGGGAACGATTGTATTCCAGGGATATTTGTTGCTGCAAAGCCATGGCCCTGTGGAAACGCTCCTCTTTAACATTTTCCGGCACCTGGCAGTCCATACTGGCAGCCGGGGTACCCTCTTCGGCACAAAATTTAAATACTCCCACCCTTTCAAACCGCATTTCCCGCATAAAGTCGAGCAGCTGTTGAAAATCCTCCTCTTTTTCCCCCGGAAAACCAACCATAAATGTAGTGCGCAGGATCAATCCGGGAATATCCCGGCGCAACCTGTGGAGCAAGGCTCGTAACCCGGCAGTGTCATTACTGCGGCCCATGCGGGCGAGAACCGGGGGACTGGCATGCTGTAGAGGCAAATCGAGATAGCGGCATATTTTCTCACATGACGCAAAAACATCAACAAGTTCATCGTTAATCCCGTCGGGATGGCCATAAAGAACGCGGATCCAGTGAATTCCGGGTATCCTGTTTAATGAACGCAAAAGACGGGCCAGCATCCTTCTCCCGTAAAGGTCAAGACCATAAAAAGTGGTATCCTGGGCTACCAGGATTACCTCTTTAACCCCTTTCGCGGCCAGGTCTTCGACCTCCTGCTGGATGGATTCCAGGGGACGGCTGCGGTATGGACCGCGAATAGAAGGAATGGCACAGTAAGTACAGCGGTTACTGCAACCCTCGGCAATTTTTACATAAGCCGTATATTTCCCCGTGGTCCGGATGCGGGGTAGATCTGCGCCATATTCAAAACGCGGCTCTCCTACGTTCAAAACCCGCTCTCCAGCCAGGGCCCGCTGGATCGTTCCCACTACCTGGCTAACCATCCCGGCACCCAAAATAGCATCTATTTCGGGTATTTCCTTCATCAAATCCCCGGGGTAACGCTGGGCCAGGCAACCGGTTACCAGAAGTACCCGGCAACGTCCTTCTTTTTTATACCTGGCCAGATCCAGGATTTGATCAATGGATTCTTCCTTGGCGGGAGTAATAAAGCCACAGGTATTGACAATCAGGACATCGGCTTCCCGGGGGTTGGGGGTGATGATAAACCCGGCAGCATCCAGTTGTCCCAGCATTAGCTCCGTATCTACAAGATTTTTGGCACAACCCAGGTTAACCACACCAACACGATAGGACATTTCTTTCTCACCAGCCCACGATAAGTATAACTTAAAAAAAACGGCCCTGTCAAAAAAAGGTGCGGCCCGCCAAGGGCCGCCCGGAGGAAAACCGGGATTATTCGCCCAGCAAGTTGGCCATCCCTTCATGAATATGGGAACTGATCTGAATAATGATCCTTTGTAGAGAAGAATAATCTTTAAGAACGTAACCTTCGCCCCACCGGGTCAACAGGTACTGAACGAAAGCAAGGTACCCCTTGACGGATGCTACCCGAAAGAGCTCACGGGAAACATTGTTGCCTGGCTGCCCCAAACAATATTGACCGGGGCGGTGGGTAATGGTAAAATTACCCAGTTCCTGTCCTTCCTGATGCCACGAAAGAATGCCATCAAAAAGGCCAACCTCCCGGCCACAGGAGTCACAGATGAAAAACCCCATTCCGAGCCCTCCTTATTCCAGGGTGGCAGCGGAAAATTCCCGGCTTACCACCTGCCCACGTTTACCCAGCACTCCCAGGTCCCGGCCGTTAACCTTTACATTGACCACGCCGGCATTACCCAGTTTAATCCAGATACGTTCCCGGCCCTGAAATGATTTGGACTGGCTGGCGGCTACTTCACCGGTAAACATGGTCCTGCCATCAACCATCACACTCATCCAGCATGTTTCATCGATTACATTGAGCACCAGGTGAACTCCTTCCGACGACTTATCTTCCGGACGGGGTGCATCCGGCTTATTATTAGCCCGGTCACCGTCCCTGGAAACCCGGTTTTCGGGAATATTTACCTGTTCCCCCTGAAATGCAGCAGGCTGTTTTCCCGCTCGATCATCAGGAGCCGTATGCCCGCTACCCCCTAAAATCCACCAGCCACCCCATAAGAGCAAGAATACCAGAAGCATTCCTGCCATTATATAAACCGCTCTACCGAGAGGTAGACGACGTAGTTTTTCTCCTGTTCCAGGAATCGCCCGTACGACAGGCTCTACCTCTTCTGGCAGCATTTCTTCCAACCGGGCCACCAGGGCCTCGGCATCCAGCCCCAGATACCTGGCATAAGTACGGAGAAAGCCGCGTACATAAACCCTCCCCGGGAGCAGATCAAAGGCCTCTTTCTCCAGGGCCTCCAGATACCTGCGGCGGATCTTCGTTTCTTTTTCAACCTGCTCCAGGGACAGGCCGCGGGCCTGGCGGGCCTCCTGCAGTATTTTCCCCAATTCCATCGAGTTCACCCCCCTTAACCCGCTCATACTCGGGTAAACTCATGATCCATCTCTTAACCCGGCTAACTGCTTCATCCATATCAGCCGTGGACACACACAAATCATAATCCGGGCTGGGTTCAGCCGGGTATTTATATAAGGGATCATAATGTCTGGTTAAAAGAAAAGAAAAAACCTGGTCAAATTTCTCCCGGGCCAGCAACTGATTTAACTCCGCCACGCGGCGAGCCCCCAGATATTTTTCCAGCGCAGAAGTAGCTTCCTGCAGGGCCGGTACATTTTGCTGAGGCCCACGGGTATATTCCTGGCAAATGCGCCTCACACGGTTTTCCAGCGTATCATAAAGCAATACCCGGTATCCCCTCTCCATTGCCCTCAATATTACTGCCGGAACCAGCAGATTACCCAGGCGACGGCTCTCACATTCCACAATAAATATACCCTTCTTTTCTGCTGCCATAAGGTCCCGGACAATAAAGCCTTCAAACATTTTCTGGCTGGGAGAAGGGGGCAGGCCAATCTTGCCGTAAACTGAACCCCGGTGCCGGGCAAGGCCCTCCAGATCCAGAACAGGCAGGCCTTCCTCCGCCAGGCGACGGAGCAAAGCGGTTTTGCCCACCCCGGTCAGACCATGAATGACCACAGCTTTCAACGGCAGTTCTTCCACTCCCAGATAGGAGTTAACATAACGCCGGTAGGCTTTATATCCCCCCAGGATGCGGTATACAGCAAAGCCCATGGTATCCAGGACAGATGCGGCAAAATGACTGCGCAGCCCTCCCCGCCAGCAAAAGAGAACTACCCTTCTGCCGCAGGCCAGGCGATCAACAGCCTCCACCCAGCGGGCAAGGCGGGGAGAAACCAGTTCCAAACCCAATTTCCGTGCCTGTGCCGGGCCCTCTTTTTTATAAACTGTTCCAACCAGCGCCCGCTCCACATTATCCAGCAGGGGAACATTTACTGCTCCGGGAATGGTTGCTTCGTTGTATTCGCCTTCCGAACGCACATCCAAAATCAGAGCATCATTTAAAGACAGGGCTTCTGTAACATTAATTTCTTTAATCATAATGCCACCTTAAAAAATCGGCTGTATTTTATTGTTCTTTACCTTATTATACCTTAAGATTATACTTTTTACTTTTTTGCTCTTAATGATTGGACCGGTCTAAAATCCAACACAGTGATTTCTACGCTTAATTGCTGTTTCCTTTTTTCTTTATTCTTTTAATCTATCTTTTTTTGAAAGTCTGCTTGAACTGTTCCGGTGTTATCAGTACGGAGCGGGGTTTACTCCCCTCATATCCTCCTACAATGCCCTTTCTTTCCATTATATCCATCAGACGGGCTGCCCGGGCGTATCCCACCCTCAGACGCCTTTGCAGCAGGGAAATGGAAGCGTGACCTGTTTCCACGAAAATTTCTACGGCCCGGGGCAATAACTCATCTTCCAGCTCCTCTTCCTGTTCACCTCGACTTTCTTCCTGAACAAGCTCCGTTTCGAAATGAGGGCCAGCCTGCTTTTTCAGAAAAGAAACCAGTGCCTCCACTTCTTCATCTGACAGATAAGCCCCCTGCACCCGGATGGGCTTGGGTGCCTCCACCGGGAAAAAGAGCATATCACCTTTTCCTAATAGTTTTTCCGCTCCCGCCATGTCCAGAATGGTCCGGGAATCAATCTGGGAGGACACAGCAAAGGAAATCCTGGATGGAATATTGGCTTTAATCAAACCTGTAATAACATCCACGGAAGGACGCTGGGTAGCTACCACCAGGTGGATACCTGCAGCCCGGGCCATCTGGGCCAGGCGGCAAACCGCGTCTTCCACATCAGCAGGTGCTACCATCATCAAATCAGCCAGTTCATCAATTATTATTACAATTAACGGAAGGGGTAACCGGACCTCTCCGTTAATTTCCCGGTTGCTGCGACAGAATTCATTGTAACGGCTGATGTCCCTTACCCCAACAGCGGCAAATAATTCATAACGGTGCTCCATCTCTTTGACGGCCCAGCGCAGGGAGGTAGCTGCTTTCTTGGGATCCGTAACCACGGGAGACACAAGGTGGGGAATGCCGTTGTAGGTAGCCAGTTCCACCATCTTGGGATCGATAATTAAAAATTTAACCTCCTCCGGAGTGGCCTTAAAAAGAATGCTGGCAATAATGGTATTCAAACAAACGCTCTTACCGGAACCTGTTGCACCGGCAATAAGCAGATGGGGCATACGGGCCAGGTCGGCCACTACCGGGTTGCCCGCAATATCCTTACCCAGGGCGACAGTAAGCCGGGAGGATGCTTCCTGGAAATCGGGTGTTTCCAGTAACTCCCTTAAATAAACCATGGAAATTTCCCGGTTGGGCACTTCAATTCCTATAGCTGCTTTACCCGGAATAGGTGCCTCAATGCGCACGTCCGGAGCAGCCATAGACAGAGCAATATCATCGGCCAGGCTGACTATACGGCTAACTTTAATCCCCGCCGAAGGCTGAATTTCATAACGGGTAATGGCGGGCCCACGGGAAACCTGAATAACCCTGGCCTTGACTCCAAAACTGTTCAGGGTTTCCTCTAAAATACGGATATTTTCCGTAATATCCCTGTTGTTCTTGATCCCCCTGTTCCTCAGTGGCCTGGCAAGCAGGCTTAGAGGAGGAAACTGGTAAGCCGGTGAAACACCTGAAATAGCCACTTCTTCATCTCTCACGTCAGAAGAAGATGTGGCAGGAGGGGCAAAACGTAAAACCCTGGGCGACCCGCTTTTAACTGCATTATCCCGGTTCTTCTCTTCAGTTACCTGCGATGCTGCTTCTTCCCGAGCCGGGGACCCGCCCTGATCGATGATTACCGGCCCCGGTTCAGGCTCTTCCACTTCTTCTTCCCCTTCTATAAATAAGAAACCACCAATACGTTCATATAAACTTCTCAGAACACCTGCCAGGCCGGCAAGAAAGGCATGCAAAGAAATATTACAGCTCAAAAGTGCTCCCATTATAATTAACGTAGCCAGGATAATCCAGGTTCCCACCAGGCCAAATGAACGCTCCAGCAGGAATAAACAAACGGCTCCGATCAGGCCACCGCCCTCCCCGGCCAGGCCGGCCTGCAGGGAATTTTCCCCGGAAATCAACATGTGCAATAAAGTAAGAGCAACCACCAGGAGCAGGGCACTTCCATATAAGCGCCGGGCGAGCCCTTTTTTAACTGTCTTCCCCTGAATTAATCTCAAACCCCAAAAAGCGAGCAGGAGGGGGAAAAAATATCCCCCCATACCGGCAACAGACCTCAGTAATCGTTCGACTCCCCGGCTAACCAGCCCAACAGCAGGATTGACCAGGCTGATCAAAGCTAAAAGGGCCAGACAGAGCAAACCAATACCGAGAATTTCATATTTTTGCAGGTCTCCGGCCGTCCTTACTTTCACTCCAACCAGCCTCCATCTTCGTACATAATTATACCATAACTATTTGGGAGTGCACTACAATAATACTATATATTACCACCAGACGAAACGATGAAGGCTCCTGTATTCAAACGGCCAGTACCGCTCAAGTAAAGTCAGCCAGTTACAATACAAAGACTCCGGAAAATCCCGGAGTCCCGTAGAAAGTAACTTTATTGCACCCGGCCGTCACTGGCAAGGCAACGGGCAAGCACCTCGGCCGTATGCATAACCTTAACCGGCAAATTACGGCAATCCAAACCACCTTCAATCTGCAAGCGGCAGCCGGGGCAGTCCAGGGCCAGTATTTCAGCACCAGTTTCCAGCAAGGATTCCAGCTTGCGGTCCAGGATGGAATTGGAGAGTTCGGGGAATTTGAGAGTAAAAGATCCCCCAAAACCACAACACACGTCCGGCCGGCTCATTTCCACCAGGTCAGCACCGGCATCTTTAAGCAACTGGCGCGGCTCCATGGTAACCCGCAGGTAGCGTTTGAGGTGGCAGGAGTCATGATAAGTAACCTTATGCCGGAAAGGAACCAGCTGTGGGATTAGTTCTTTTCTATTAGCATATACGAAAGAGGAAAATTCCACCACTTTTTGCGCCATTTCCCTGGCCCGCTGGCTCCATTCCCTATCACCGGCCAGTATCTCCGGGTACAGGAACTTTAACGCTTCCGCACAGGTAGGGCAGGCGGTAAGTATATGCTCAGCATCTATATCCATAAAGGCCGCAACATTTTGGCGGGCCAGTTCAGCAAAATTGTCCATTAAACCGACCTGTTTGGCCGGGAAACCACAACAGGTCTGATCTTCCGGGTGAACCAGCTCAAATCCCATGGCTGCCAGAACCCCGGCCACCGCCTTTCCAATACCGGGATAAACAAAATCAATCAGGCAACCTGAAAAGAGGGCTACACGACCATTTTTTTTCTTTGGGCGGGGCAGGGTAGTGATCAGATCCCGGAAAGGAACATCGGCAAGGGCAGGTAAAGTGCGCCCGCTGGTTAAACCGGAAAAGAACAGGGGTAAATGCCTGATTTTCCCTGCCCGGACAAAAGGTTTTTGTAGTTGGGAGGCTGTTTTTAAAAATCTATGGAATAACCTGCGCCTGGGTAAAATTTTATCAAATATTACCTTTTCAGTATACCCTGCTCCTTTACTCTCCACCGTTCGCCTTCTGAGCTCGCCAATTAAAGCCGGAAGATTAATGTTGCCCGAACAGTAATCCCGGCAACGCCCGCAATCAATACACAGATTTTGTAATACCTGCGCTTTTTCCGGGTTGGTGAAGAAGGCAGTGAGCAGGGTACCTATAACCCCGGTATAAACGTCACCAAAAACTCCTCCTAATTGCTGGTAAACAGGACACACATTTAAACAGGCAGCACAGCGCACACACTGCATCGCTTCTTTGAAGACGGGATCGGCGGCCATCCTGGTACGCCCGTTATCCATAAGGATAATATGCAGTTCTTTTTGTTCATGGTATTTACCCTCAGGATCTATGGCAGGCACGGCACCGGTAATCATGGTCACATAAGAAGTTATGTGCTGGCCCGTGGCGCTGCGCGGCAGCACTTCCAGTATGGGCACGATGTCTTTAAAGCGGGGCACCAGTTTCTCCAGGCCGACGATGATTACATGAACCGGAGGCAGGGTGGTGGTCAGACGCCCGTTACCTTCATTGGTGACCATGACAATGGTGCCTGTCTCAGCCACGGCAATATTGGCCCCGGAAATACCCATCCAGGAGGACAGGAATTTCCGCCGCAATTCCCTGCGGGCCAGCTGGACCATAGAAGATATTTCCGGTTCCACCGCCTGTTTTATTTCCCTTCTAAAGACTTCAGCCACCTCGTTCCGGCTCATATGAATAGCCGGCATAACCATATGAGATGGCCGCTGGCGAGCAAGCTGGATGATCCATTCACCCAGATCTGTCTCCACAACATCCAGATCCTGTTCCTTTAAATAATCATTCAGGTGAATTTCCTCACTGGCCATGGACTTGGACTTGACAATGGTTTTGATACCTTTGGATCTGGCCAGGCGAGCAATATATTCCCGGGCCTCACCGGCAGTGGTAGCCCGAAAAACAGTGGCGCCGCGGCGGGTAGCTTCGCGGGTAAACTGAGCGGCCAGTTCTTCCAGGTGTTCTGCCGTTTCCTGCTTAATCCTGGCTACCTCCCGGCGCAACTCTTCAAAATTTTTATGCTGATATACCTGTTCCCGGGAGATAACATAACTATCGGCAAACCGGGTCAAAGCCGATCTGACGCTTGTATTGGCCAGGGCTTCCCGGGTCGCCTGCCGCAGAGTTGCCTTAGACAACGACATCTCCCCCTTCGTCAATAAAAATAACTGCCAACCTGCCCGGCCCGTGCACACCGATGGTGAGGACGCGCTCGATATCGGCAGTGCGGCTGGGTCCTGAAACAAAGGCAACGTAACCGGGAACCTGTCCCCTGGCCGCCAGGTTGTTGATTGCTTCTTTTAGAGTAGCCACCAGACACCCGGTGGGTACCAGGGCCAGGTGAACGGGAGGTAACATGGATACCAGCCGCCGGTTGATATCAGTAGCATCCTGCACCAGGGTTCCGGTCTCGGCAACTGCCATTTCAAAGGACGAAATGCCCAGGTCTGCCGTTTCAGCTACCTCCCGGGGGTTACCCTTAATAACCTCCGCCCTGCATCCGGCAACCGCTTTACCAAGATCAGCATAACTAAAAAGAGGTGATTCGGATAGGGCAACCTTTTTTGCGCCCATTTCCTTAATTAACCTGCCAATCAAATCCCTGGCCTCAGACATATCACGGACCCGGTGAACCTCAGTCCCTAAAGCCCGGGCCCTAACTACAAATGTCGCATACAGATGTTCCAAATCCTGGTTGACACCTGGCAAAAGCGCACTTTTCAAAGCCACGTACTGCTCCTTCCTTTCCCTTGCGGATCCCGGCCGGATGGAGTCATCCGGCCGGGAATACTTTTAGAGTCCTTCCATGCACTTCAGGATTATGCACTCCGGCGACCATTAAAGCTCAAGTTGCCCTTCTGCCGGGAAGCAATTAACCCCAGCACCAGGATAAACAGTGCCGTTAGCAGCAGGATGGTTACCCCACCGCCGGAAGTCACGCTGGTTGAGGCAGCAGCTTCAGCAGCTCTGGCCATGGCGGGTATCATCCATTCGAAAACATAGGCCTGCAGCAAGGTAATTATACAGATGATCAGGGTAAAGAAGATACTGTGACCGACGGTGAAACGGAACAATTCCCCTTCCCGGCCGACCAAACCCGTGGAAGCTGCACCTACGGCAATACTCTGGGGTGAGATCATCTTGGCCGCCACACCACCGCTGCTGTTGGCGGCTACGGTAAGCACAGGGTTGACCCCAATCTGTTCGGCCGTAACCTGCTGCATCTTGCAGAACAAAGCGTTGGACGAGGTATCACTACCGGTGACAAAAACACCCAGCCAGCCCAGGATGGGAGCTACAAAGGGGAAGAACGCACCGGTAACCGTAAAGGCCTTCCCTAGAGTGGGGGTCATTCCGGACCAGTTGGCCACATAAGCGAAGCCCAATACCGCAGCGATAGTTAATAGAGCAAAGCGCAGATCCTTTATAGTTTTTGCAAACACTTCCATAAACCAGCCGGCACTGACCCGCAGGATCATAGCACTGATGATGGCTGCAATAAGAATGGCCGTACCACCGGCAGATAGCCAGTTGAAATTATAGACTACGGACAGGGGCTTATCGCCGGCTATGATGGCCTGGTCCAGTCCGCTAAACACGATCTTGATACTGACTTTATCCAGAACAGCCTTGACGGACTGGAGACCCCAGTCGCTAATCAGTACCGTCAATACGATAAAGGGCGACCAGGCCTTCAATACGGCCCCCGGGGAATGCTTTCTCACCTTTAAAGTAGCTTGAGGCTCATCGGCAAAACGCCAGACCGATTTCGGTTTCCATACCCGGAGCAGCAACACCAGGGCGACAATGGAAACCAGGGAGGACAGGATGTCCGGCAGCATGGGAGTCATGTAGTTGGAAGAGAACCACTGGGCTAACGCAAAAGAAACGCCGCTGACCAGGATGGCAGGCATAACCTCTATAGCTCCCCTCCACCCGGCCATTATAAAGACCAGCCAGAAGGGTACAAAAACGGAAAGGAAAGGTAGCTGGCGTCCAACCATCTGGCTGATAGCCATGGCGTCGATGCCGGTTACAGCACCGGCAGTTATGATAGGAATACCGATCCCACCAAAAGCCACCGGGGCAGTGTTGGCAATCAAACAGATACCAGCTGCATACAGCGGGTTAAAACCCAGGCCAGCCAGCATGGCTGCAGTAATGGCCACGGGAGTACCAAAACCCGCGGCTCCTTCCAGGAAGGCACCAAAGGAGAAAGCAATCAATAGCGCCTGCAGGCGGCGGTCTTCGGTAATGGAAGCAATGGAATCCTTGATAACCTCAAAATGGCCTGTTTTTACAGTAAGGTTATACAGGAATACCGCCGTAATTACAATCCAGCCAATGGGGAAAAGACCCATCATCACACCATAAACAGTAGTTAGTAACGCCATGTTCAAGGGCATTCCATGAACGCCCACAGCCAGCACCAGAGCCAGAACCAGGGTGATCAGACCGGCAATATGACCCTTCATTCGCCATAAAGCCAGGGCGCAGAAAAGGAAAATGATGGGCAGGGCATCTACCAGAGCAGAAAGACCCAGGTTGCCCAGGGGGTTAATTGCCTGTGTCCACGTCATGGCTTAGTTCCTCCTCAATTATAAATTTGCTATAGCCTGGAACTGAAATAGAATTTCATATTATTCTTTCTGCATTGGTTGGCTACCAGAACCGGGCTCAAAAATTTTACAAGAAAGTGATTAGTCCCAAAACTCAACTTAAAGAAATAATGTTAATTATCAGTCCTTATAAATCCCACCACCTTCCGATATTCTAATGTAGGGATGGCCTGACCACAGGATCTGTATTCGCTCAGGTCACAAAAAATCCTGCTCCTACCAATATTTTTTTAAAATCGCACGAAATTTTTAAAAAAGTGACCGTGGGGGCCGGAGCCGTGCAGCCCCCACTGCCCCGTTTCTAAAACACATCCACTACCTTGCCGGGGTTCAAAATTAGATTGGGATCCAACGCCTTCTTAATGGAACGAATCATGTTGAGCTGTACGGGATCCATGAACCGGGCCATAGCATCCTTCCGTTTAGCTCCAATGCCGTGCTCTCCGGACAGGTTACCACCCAGGTCATACACCACCCGGTACATCTCTTCCAGCACCTTTTCCTTAACCTCATGCCAGCTATGTTCATCCCGGTTCTCCCGCAACAAAGTGGCATGAATGTTACCATCCCCGGCATGGCCGCAGCAGGGAATTTTGATCTGGTACTTTTCCGCTATCCGGTTAATGGCCTCCAGTGCCCTGGGAATCTGGCTGACCGGAACGACAATATCTTCCATACAGTAAACCGGGCTGATCATGCGCAGGGCTTCGGCATAACACCGGCGGGCCTTCCAGATGTGCTCCTGAGTGGATTTGTTGTCGGCTACAAAAACTTCCAGCCCGCCATTCTCCAGGCACAGCTTCCCGATGGTTTCGTAATCCTCCTGCACCTGCCGCTCCGAATTGCCGTCCACTTCCACGATCACATAGGCCGCAGCATCCCCATAGGGCAGTTGCTGGTTCAGGTACAGCTCAGCTGCCTTGATGGACAGATTATCCATAAATTCCAGGCAGGTGGGAATAATTCCACCGTGGGTCATAATAACCGGAACGATATTGATGGCTTTTTCAACGTCATCAAAGGGAACCAGCAGGTCTGCCACATATTTGGGGAGGGGCATCAGTTTGAGATAAATTTTGGTGACAATACCCAGTGTCCCTTCGGAACCAACCATCAGGTGCACCAGATCGTAACCCGTAACGTTTTTCACACATTTACCACCAAGGGTAACTATATCCCCATTGGGCAAAACCACTTCCACCCCGTAAATGTGCCGGGAAGTGGTACCGTACTTCACCGCCTTGTTGCCCCCGGCATTGGTGGCTACATTACCACCAATAAAAGAACTATCGGCACTGCAGGGATCGCCGGCATAAAGGTATCCCTCGGCCCGGGCGGTACGCTGCACCTCACCGGTGGTCACCCCGGGCTCGGTAACCATGAAGAGATTTTCCTTATCCACTTCCAGGATTCTGTTCATCCGCTCCAGGGACAGAACTATTCCACCCAGCACAGGTACCGCCCCGGCAGCCAGACCCGTTCCTGCCCCCCGGGGGGTAACCGGCACCAGTTCCCTGTTGGCCAGTTTCATAATTTCGGAAATTTGCCGGGCATTTTCTGGTTTCACCACCACTTCGGGCATGTGCTGCCACATAGCCTCGGAGACTTCATCCCTGCCGTAGACTTCCATTTTTTCAGGATCCACAATTACATTGGCTTCCCCGACTATTGACTTAAGCTCATCGATAATTCCGGTGGTAATCCGATTGTAGCGCATCTACCTCAAAAGCCCTCCCTTCTGCTCAGGCGCCGGCCTTCAATTTTTTCAGCGTGTTAATTAACTCCGGAACCACTTCAAAGGCATCACCAACAATTCCAAAATCAGCCACCTGGAAGATTTGTGCATCGGGATCTTTATTAATAGCCACTATAGTTTCCGAGGTTTGCATACCGGCCAGATGCTGCACCTTACCGGAAATACCCACAGCTATATAAAGCTTGGGTGAAACGGTCTTCCCGCTCAAACCGATCTGGTGGGAATAAGAAATCCAGCCCAATTCTACCGCATCCCGGGTTGCACCTACACCGGCACCCAGCACCCGGGCCAGATCTTCCACCAGTTTAAATCCTTCCCGGTTCTTCAATCCCTTTCCACCGGATACAATAATATCGGCATCCTGTATATTAACCTCCTGGCTCGGATCAGCCATAAATTCCAGGAAACGCTCGGTTAGAGAAACCAGCATATCGCCATAATTCTTCACAGCTATCTCGCCGGTCCGGGATTCGTCCCGGGGTGCCGGCCGGGTCGAACGGGGCCGTACCGTAGCCATCTGGGGCCGGGTAAAGGGCGTCTTGATGGTGGCCATGATATTGCCCCCAATGGCCGGCCTGGTTTGCAACAGAATCCTCTCCCCCGGGTCAATATCCAGATAAGTACAATCCGCCGTCAATCCGGTTCCCAAACGGGCTGCCACCAGGGGCATTACCGTACGGCCGGTGGTGGTGGCTGCAGCAATGACAATTTCGGGTTTTTCTTCCTGAATCAATTGCACCAGTGCCCTGGTGTAAGGTCCGGGAAGAAAAGTAGCCAGGTCCTGGCTGCAAACATGAAAAACTTTATCTGCTCCCCGCAGGATCACTTCTCCCAAATCGTCCACCCGGTCCCCGAGTATAGCACAGGACAGCTCAACACCCAGTTTGTCCGCCAGGGAACGTCCCCGGTTTAAAAGTTCAAAGGTCACCCGGTGAATGGATCCATTCCTTTGTTCCCCGAGAACCATTACACCCCGATACTCCTTCACATCCATAACCCGCACCCCCTTATACAATAATTTCACGAGCACTAAGGAAGTTAACTAACTCACTAACAGCCCTTCCTGTATTATCGTGGTGGTACATAATTGTATCCCGGGAAAGTTTGGGGCTAAAGATTTTAACCACCCGTGTAGGGGAGCCTTTCAAACCAATCTCATCCGGCACCAGTCCCACATCCTCAGGACCCCAGATGGGCACCTGCACTTCCTTAGCCCGCAGTTTTCCAGCCAGAGTTGGAAAGCCGGGCTGGTTGATCCCCTTGACAACTGTAACCAGGGCCGGTATTTTTACTTGAATGCGCTCAAAGCCTCCCTCCACCAGCCTTTCTACCGTAATGATACCGTCCCCCACTTCCAGTTTCTGCACATAGGTCTGTACGGGAATGTCCAGCATGGCGGCAACCATGGCCCCGGTTTGACCGGTTTCACCATCGGTGGCCCGTTCACCGCACAGGATCAGATCCACCGGCCACAGTTTCCTAATGGCACTGGAAAGGGCCCGCGCTGTGGCTATGGTGTCTGAACCAGCAAAAGCACGCCCCGATAAAAGTATGCCGCCATCGGCACCCATGGCAATTGCTTCCTTTATGGCCTTCATCGCCGATTCCGGACCCATGCTGATGACCGTGACGGTTACATTTTTCAAGCTCCGCTTCAGCCGCAAGGCTTCTTCCAGCGCATTTTCGTCCAGGGGGTTGATGATATTATCCTTACCGGTGCGGATCATGGTACCAGTTTTTGGATCCATTTTTACATTATCCGTTCCCGGCACCTGTTTAATGAGAACAACAATATTCATGGCACACCTCCTGACTCAGAAAAATAATGAGGTTAAGACAACAGAATAAGGTGACATCATACCAAATGTAGTGCTAGACCAAAATATTATCTGGTGGCCTGACCACTTAAATCATTCTATACCGGGTATCAAAATCCTTCCGGAATATATAATTTTCGCAAAAAAAAGTTTCCCTTAAAGCAAAAAAATTAGAATTTAATTTTAATAAAATACGTAAAAAAACACCGGGCCTGCCGGTGTTAGAATCAATTATGTTTTTTGTTCATGTTGATCCGCGCCAGTTCAACCTCCACCTTCCACAGGTGACGGTACATTAACTCCCTGGCCCGGGCCCTATCCCGTGCAGCCACAGCCAGGTAAATATCACGGTGCTCCTCAAACAACCTGCGGGTAGTACCTGATGTAGCGGAAAGCCATAGTGCTCGTGTTACCTTCAGGGTCTGACCAATGATTTCCTGGACCGTATTCATTAAACGGCTCAACAGGGGGTTCTGGCTGGCCTGGGCCAGGGTGAGATGAAAGCTAAGGTCCAGCTGTTCCGCCTTCTTTCCTGCTGGGAGGTCCTCTTCCATTTCCTGTACCACTTTTTTCAATTCCTCCAGCAGTTCCGGCGGGCATCTCTCTGCAGCCAGGCCGGCCGCCTCTACTTCCAGAGCTTTGCGTACCTCCAGGATGTTCTGCAGCTTATCCTTTTCCAGGAGCAAAATAAAGGTTAATGGTTCTATAATGGAATCAGGCCCCGGCCTCTTGATATAAATACCTTCCCCATGCTTTATTTCCAGAATACCTGCCAAATTCAAGGCCGACAGGGCCTCCCTCACCGAAGCGCGGCTAACCTGCAAGCGCTCGGAAAGCTCCCTTTCCGTAAGCAACTTATCACCGGGTGCCAGCTGGCCTTCTATGATTAGCTTTTTGATTTGTTCCAGAATACTTTCGGAAGTGCGTTTGGTTTTAACGGGCCTGAACTCGGTCATAACTACCCCTACCTTAATCCTACCTGCCCCCGGCAAGAGCCAGGAAAATAACCGCCAATCCTAAAATCATGCGGTACCAGATAAAAATCTTGAAGCTATGCTGGGTTAAAAAGCGTAAAAGGAATTTAATTGAAAGAAAGCCCACAACTGCCGACACAATAACCCCTGTTAAAAAGGGCAGATTCAGGTCAGCAAGTGTTAGCTTGGGCAACTGCATTATCCCGGCACCAAAAATTATTGGTGTGGACATAAGAAATGAAAAGCGCGCCGCTGTCTCCCGGTCCAGACCGGTCATGCGACCAACGGCCATGGTTATGCCAGAACGGGAAACCCCGGGAATAATTGCCAGAGCCTGGGAAAGACCGATCCAGATGCTTTCCCCCAGACCAATTTCATCCAATTTCTTATAGGCCGGTGACCGGCTATCGGCCAGATAAAGAATTATTCCCATCACAATGAGCATAACCCCTATAAGCAGCGGCTCCCGGAAAACGGTTTCTGCCTGCTCCTCAAACAAGTAACCAATTGCTGCGCCTGGAACAGTGGCAACCACCAGGTACCAGAATAAACGCCCTTCAATAGTTTTTTGCCTTAATAACCCATCATGAAGTAAAATCAACCAGTCCCTCCAGAAAAAAGCCACCACTGCCAGAAGGGTTCCCATATGTAATGCCACATCAAAGGTTAATCCTGCATACTGCCACCCCATCAGCCAGGGAACAAGTACCAGGTGTGCCGAGCTGGAAATGGGTAAAAATTCTCCTACCCCCTGAACAATACCCAGTACAATAGCTTCGAACACTCCCAACCGGATCACCCCGTATACTTATGTTTACAGGTCTATAACGCCAGCTATACAATTATAGCATACGGGGAAAATACATACCAGCTAATTATTTTATTTTATACTTTAAGAAATTTATTTGATAAGTATATTGGCGTAACGACCGGATACCGGCCGTCACGCATAATATCCCTCTTTGCTGGTACATTGGTATAACTTTACGACTGCACCCGGGCAAAGATCGCTCCTTAAATAATCCCTGGGATCAGTACTTAACAGGCGTACCACCTTACCTTCCCCTGGCCCGGTATCCTGTACCAATACAGGTACGCCCCCCACTTTCACCTCCCTGACAGGAACATGCTGCATCTCCTCCAGGCCATCAAAAACCAGTTCCAGCTGCATGGGTGTATACAAAATCACTGCACCGGCACCCCGTTTCGTAGTTTATACTCTTCAATCATAGACTTAAGCTTATTTACTGCCTGCCCGACACCTCCTACCTCATCAATCAGGCCTTTTTCCACTGCCTCTCTCCCGATGAGAACGGTGCCAATATCCCTGGCCAGCTCCCCCGTACGGAACATAAGATCGCGAAAAGCAGCTTCACTGATCCGGGAATGCTGCGTCACAAAACGTACCACCCGGTCCTGCATTTTATCGAGATACTCATAGGTTTGAGGCACACCTATTACCAGGCCATTTAAACGAATGGGATGAATGGTCATGCTGGCCGTTTCGGCAATAAAACTATAGCGGGCAGCAACGGCTATCGGCACCCCGATGCTGCCCATATCGCTACCCCCGTAAAGAGCAAAGGACGGAAACTTTCCGCCCCGTTAAAACGTTGCCAGTACCTTGAGTTCGAATCTTTCCTGCTCCAGTTTTTCTTCCCGCCCCAGGAATTCGGCGAGGTCGACATTATAATGAATTTCAATCTTATCCCGGTACAAAACCACCTTGCTGATGATCTGGGCGAGCATCTGCTTTTTCGTCTCGACCGGGGCCTCCATGAACAGCTTGAACCACTGGGGGGCACGCATGGAAAATTCCATCAACTGGCTTCTCCGATGCTTCTCCACGCGCGCCTGCGACTTTACTTCTTCAAGTTCCTTTTCTAGTGATTCTACTATCCTGCCGTATTCGTTCACTTTCTCAGCCAGCAGTTGCTCCGAATACAAACTGCCATCCGGATCGGCGAAATAATCATCCAACCGTCTTACCCAGGCATTATAGATTTTCCTGTTTTTACTTAACTCCTTCTCCAGGGTCTTCACACGATTTGTCGCTTCAGCCAGGTAGTCCACCTGCTTCTGTTCAACATACTGTAAAAGATCTTCACAATTCAACCCGGACAGGAAATTTTCAAGTTCCTGCAGGAAAATCCGGTCTATCTTTTTCTGGGAGTACGAACCCTGCCCTTCACACAGTTTCTCTCCCCCGCCTACACGGGCGTGGGTAACACACCGGTAAACCCTTTTCTGACAGGGATATGCCTTGCCGTTACGTTTGCGCCAGTTATGGCCGGAGCTGATAAAGCCGCGGCCGCAGTAACCGCACACAAGAAAGCCGGTCAGGAGTGCACTGCTGGACATGGCGCGGGGATTCGGAGTTCCTCCCTTTTGTGTTTTAGACGTACAATTTTCCTGCATCTTGCGGATCAACCGTTGCCATGTTTCCAGGGGAATAATGGAGTATTCGGGTATCGGCTTCGGGTTTCCATCCTGATCCCGGGGAATGATGAAATTGTTCAGGTCCGTATATCCTTTGATGCGAACCCTGGAAGTGGGAGTGTTTCCCGGTTTCGTCCTGTCATAGGCCGGAAGCCCGCAGATTATTGGGTTCTGCAGCACCTGTCGCACCCGGGTGTCGGTCCACAACCTGCCTTCCCGGGTGCGGTACCCCTGTTCGTTCAACGCAGCGGCTATCCTTTTGCTTCCCAAGCCTTCTTCCAGGTAGAGTCTGCACATTTCCTTAATCACCGCGGCCTCTTCCTGATCCACTTCCAGCGGCAAACCTTTTTTGGACTCGGATAGCCTGAACCCGTATGGAGGGCGGCCACCGGTCCAGCATCCCTGTTTGGCTTTCTGCCGCATAACATGAGACACGCGGATTCTGGTGTTCACACTTTCCGTCTCCGATTGCCACCCTTCGATAAACCGCAGGAGCTTGTCATACTGGTCCTTAAGCTCCAGCTTTTTACCTCCAGGTACATCGGCGACGGCGATAACCTCGACACCGGCACGGTGAAACTGCCATAAGACTATCGGGTACTCCAGGCTTTTGCGTGAGAGGCGGTCGGCCTTAAATACAAGCAGAATCTTAAATTTACCCATTAACGCGTCGGCAAGAACGTTCTGCAGGATGTCTCTGTCGTCTTTGCTGTACTTAAATGCTGAAACGCCTTCCTCCGCGTATTCCTTTACAAGTTCCCATTCCGGATGTTGTGCAACAAATTCGCGTATTACGTTTGCCTGAAGCGGTATGCTGTCTTCCTCGTTATTTTTCAACTGCTTGGCGGTCGATACCCTGTATAATGATGCTACCGGAATGGTCATGCGAAAGCACCCCTACTTCGTGATTTCCTCCAGAATAAGTTGGGCCGCTTTAGCTTTGAAATTTACCATGCGTTCCCTGGAATCGGGCACGGGTATGAAAACATTTTCCACTTTCATACCCGACACGGGGTCACGCCTTCTTAATTTCATGTGGCCCAGGCCTTCTTCTACAATATATTCTACATCATTTATTAAAACCTTCCCGGGCAATTTTGACATATCATCGCCTCCTTATCGCATATAAAGCATGTCCAAATAAACGCAAACTATCCGGAAATGACAGGAATTCCCGGTGATATGTCAAGCGGGCGTTTCCGCTGTCGCTGTTTCTACGACCACAAAATCGTGACAGTCTAGCAGGGTGCCACCGAAGCCGCATCGTTCAATGGCCATTTCCGCGTACTCTCGTTTGAGGTCGATATAAATACTGTCCCTATTCAGGGCCATGGCCGCCAGATTCGTGGTTCCCGCTCCACCGAAAGGGTCAAGCACCACACAGCGCGCCGAGCCGTCGTTATTCGGACAGGAGCAGGTGGGATGCCAGTGTGTGTCCCCGGCCATGCCCGAAAATAGCCCCACGTCCGCCAGCCGGTTTTCGCGCGCCCCGCTCTCACGGCGTCCCCGCTCGGAGAGTGCCTTCTCTTTTTCGACCACTCTCTCCCACGGCGCCCCACAGGACGGGCACGCCGCCTGAGAGGTACCCGCGAGTATACACAGTTCGGCAAGCCTCCGGGGAAAAACCGCGTAGTGGGCGCCGGGGAAAGGTTCTGTGGTGATTTCCCACACGGAGCGACGGTTGCGTCCGCGGGTGGTATCCAGCACCCTGAATCCGCTGTGTGGTTTCAGGGGGCCATGGAGATTCCACGATTCTCCAGTCCGTTGCCGGGGCGGGGTCCCGGGAAGGTAACGTTTATCATAGAGATGTGTGACAGCAGGTTCCTTTACGGCTTCCGTATCGTAAAAATACCGCTGCGATTTCGCTAGCAAGAACACGTACTCATGGGTCTTCGTGGGACGATCCTTAACGGATTCCGGCATGCCATTAACTTTGCTCCACACCACGTCCGACCTCAGCCACCACCCGTCTCCCTGCAACGCAAAGGCCACCCGCCAGGGGATGCCGACGAGGTCCTTTTCCTTCAGTCCGCCACTAACCGTGGATTTAAGGAAACCCTCTTGCACTTCATATGCTCGGCGGTTCCACCGGGTGGTCTCTTTCAGGTGCTGTTCGTGCTTGCCAGACGAACTGAAGGAGTGGTAGTTGCCCCACGAACCTGCGTAGCTGTCCCCCAGGTTCAACCACAACGTGCCACTCTTCCGCAAAACGCGCCGCACCTCCCGGAAAACAAGCACCAGGTGACCAACGTACATTTCCGGCGTCGGTTCCAATCCGAGCTGGCCTTCCCACGCCGGAACGCGGACGAACGGCAAACCAGGCATTGGCGCGTATTCAATTTCCGGCCAGAGGACCGGCGGAAGGTTGTAATCGCGCATACCCCAGTAGGGCGGAGAAGTCACGACGCAGTGGACGCTATCACCGGGCAAAGAACGCAGAGCGTCCAGGACGTGACCGATCAAAAAGCGATGAAAACTCATTCTTTACCCCCCGAAAACGCAGGTTTTATAAAAAACAACCGGGGTGTCACAAAACCCCGGTTGTTCTCTTCGACGGGAGGGAGTGTCTTCACCGCACCTTTGCCCGTCTATTAATTGCTTCCGCGCTCCGGTAGGCGTGCCGGGCTACGAAGTTTTCGGGGTGGAATTTTGTAATACTCCTGGAAAAGCGACACACCGCTGGTCACCGTTTCCAGGAGCTGGTTCCTCCTACCAGGGCACCCCGGCCCGCACGGCACCGGATTGGCTTGTTGTTTCCTTTTCTTCCGTTGCCGTTTTGCTGGAGACATCGTACGAGATGTGATTCTCAGAAGGTGTAAAGGTTTCAAGTTCAGCAACAGTTGTATTACAAACATCGGGCTCTTCGAATATAAGCCTGGGATGTTCAGGACTTCCCGCCTCCGATTTGATTCTGTTTAAGCGCTTTAAATCTTTTGCTTCGGGAAAGTTTTCATAATCCAGCACCCGCAGTTTTGCGGGGGGTGTGCCGTCCGGCAGGAAAGCCAGGCAGAACTTCGAACGCATTTTGATTATCTCTTCCGGCCGCATAAGTTCACGACCTGTGGTGCTGCGGGTCTGCCGGTCGTCAAAAAGGCCGGGACCAAAAAGAGACTTCACCTCACGGGTCGCGCTTTGTGTTTCCACGGTGCACTGCCCCAGCATGCGGCTGAAGTACTGCGCCGTGTAATCGTCTTTAACACCGATTACCAGGGTGGTGTCGCAGCAGGCCTTGATTTCCTGCCATGTACGCCCGTAAACCCGCTCCAACTGGGGAAGGCTCTGTACTATAACGTGGCACTCTATGCCCCGGGACCTAACGGTGGCGATTTTCTTTTCGAACTCGGGAATGGTTACTATGTTTGCAAACTCATCCAGGAGGAACTTCACAGGTACCTGCAGGCGGCCGTCGGGCCTGGCGTCGGCCGCTTCCACCAGTCGTACGAATTCAAAAGTAAAGAAAAGTGAAGCCAGAAAATCAAAGGCCCCGTGTGTATCCGGGGTGATGAGAAAGTAGGCGCACTTTTCCCTGCCGGGCAGGGCCAGGTCTATATCCGATTCGCCGGTCACCCGCCGGACCAGTTCCTGCTGGAAGACCTGCAGCCTGGTGCCCAGCCCGATAACCACGCCGCCCCTTATGTTCTGGCCGGCCATGGCGTAGACGTTGTAAGGTCCTTTAGCGGGGTGGTTCACCGGCAGCTTTGCGAACATGGCGTCCACCTTTTCGGGATCGCCGGATGCCAGGATGTCGTACAGGGAACCCATATGTCTCTCTTCTTCCGGAAGCTCCAGCACCACGTAGAGCGCAAGGGCCTTCAACAGGTTCTGCTCCGCACGGTCCCAGAACGAGTCGCCACCCCTTTTGGGACCGGCATCGGTGGTTGCAATCACCACCTGGGCGAACACGTCTGCGTCCAGGGGTGTCCGTATTTCCCCCAGCGGGTTCCAGCGGTCGGATTCCTCCATACGAACGAGATTGAGTACCCTGACCATATACCCTTTCGCCCTCAGCCAGGCAGCCATGTCACGATACAACTCGCCTTTAGGGTCGGTGACGATGACGCTCTCTCCAGCCCGCACGGCGGCAAATATGTTGGGGCGTACGTAGCCCCGGCTCTTACCCGACCCGGGAGCGCCGACCACCAGCACATGCTTGTTCATCCAGGTTTTCGGCTTCACCGGTATGCGCACCGGCCTGCTCCCGAACGCGCCGAGTATTATTCCGGGGCCGAAGCCGAAGTCGCACACCCGGGCCAGGTCGGCCTTCACAGCCCACCTGGCGCTGCCGTGGGTGGCGTCGCCGGGTTTCATCCTGATCCCGCTCCATCCGGTCCCACCGCGGAATCTTCCCCCCAACCACCAGCTGAAAGCCGCCAGCGCAGTAAGGCCGTGCAGGGCCAGCCAGATTTTCCGTGGACCCGGATTGGCCAGTTCCCGTTTTGTGAGCCAGGCCCACGCAGTTTGTAAGGGATGCTGCGCGTACCAGGATACGGCATCGAAAGCATGGGCTGTTGCGGCTTTCTCCGCCGGAGTGGCGAATATGGATTGCCCCTTCAGCCAGGTCCCGAGGCCGTGCAACCAGGCGGCCGCCGTACCCAGGGTCCATACATCGAGGAGATAGAGGCCACCAAGGGCCAGCGCTGAAGTTCCAGCCATAATTCCCCCTCTAGCCAACGCGGGCATGTGTTTAAAAGCTGAATAAACCTCCTCCTTCACCCGGGATAACGACCATCTCATATAAACCACCTCTTTTTCAATTGTCCAAAAAAGAAAAAAGGGCCGGATAAATTGGGGCCTAAAAAAGAAACAACCCGGATAAACCAGGTATTTTTTAAAGAAACTTACCACTCATTTGCATCTACCCGCTCGCAGGCGTCCTCTATAGCTCTTTTCATTAATTCCCCTTCTTCCGGCAATTTGACGTCCTCCCCCGAATGAATTCAGAGGATTCCCCGGAGGGAATGCCCCGGACCCACTCAGGGTTCCCCGGGAATTACGTGCCCTTCCGGGTTCACGCCCGGTTCCGGTTAGGGTCCACCTCAAGCCGCGCATTTCTGCCGGCTTGTCATCGGCTCCCCCACTGGGCCGCGCCAACCGGCCCGCCCCCAGCGGTTCAAGGGGACACCTGCCCTCCACCCGCCGGGGCTGCGGTACTTTCCAGCCCGAAGACCGTACTCCATACCGCTAAGATGCTAACCCGCTTACCGCCTGGGCTATGTTATCCGCGGCGTTCACGTCGATGTGCTTTATCCTTTTGCACCGCGGGCACCTGAACCACCGGCCTCCCGGTCTGCTTTTGACTGTTTCCCCGCACCTCGAACAAGTCAGTGTGGTCAGGTCGGGGTTCACAAGCTCTACCTGGATGCCGACCAGTGCCGCCTTGTACTCGATGAATTGCCTGAGCTGGTAATAGGGCCAGTAATGCAGGCTCCGGCCAGGATCCTCCCGCTGTTCCTTCCCCTGCGCTTTCGTCCACCTGGCCCCGGTCAGATCCTCCAACCGGATTTTCGTCACTCCATGGGCGATAGCAAAATTTACAAGTACCCGGCTGAGCTTGTGGTTCACGTCCGTTGCCCATAGGTGTTCCTTATCCCCCAGCCGTTTTAGAGCCCTGTAAGCCCCGGCTTTTTGCAGTTCCCGCCGGAGTTTCGCGTACTTCCTCCGAACGTACGCAAGCTGACCGCCGGAGAAGAATAACGTCTGGCCCCCTGCACTGGCCACCAGCAGGTCTATCAGCCCTAAATCGACACCCATGATCTTTTCCGGCTTTTGGGTCCGCTCCACGGGCACCGTCAGGCTCAGGTGAATGTACCAGTCCCTACCGCATTTGACCAGCCGCGCCACTCCCTGTTTAACTTTTCCTGCAAGCAGTAAATCCAAATATTTCTTCTGGTACGGTGTAACCACGATGGGCACCCCTACCCGCCTCTCCAGTGTGGGGAAAGAAACCTTGTAGACGGCTCCGCCGTCCACGGTATACTCTCTCTCCACCCGGAAGTTCTGGTTGTTGAATGCGGGCCATAACCGCTTGAAGCGTTTGGCTTTCGGCTTGCTCTTAATGTCCCGAATCGCTTGCGCCAATATTGCTGACGGCAATGGCTTCGAGTGTTCTTTAGCTTCTTTCGATGTCTTAGGTCGGTCTTTCTTGTCCAATCCCAAATACTTGTTCGCAAATTCCGTCGTCCTATCGGTCATTTCTTGGTACACTTCCTGCTTTGCCCGCGTCGGCTCGTACAGCTTAATCTTGAGCGTGATTGTTTGTTCCATTTTCCCTTTCCACCCCCTTCCCGTAAATTTGTTCACAAAAACCCCCGCCTTTCATCACCTGAATGAATTCAGGTGTATTCCCGGCGGAAATTTATAAAATTATCTCATGCTACCCCACTGATGTAAAGTCACTTCCCTGTATAAACACTGGTCACTTCCGGCCTGCCGTGGCCCAGAAGCTCCGCCACCTCCAGTTTTGCCGCTCTTTCCGGACTTACCCTGCGGAAGCCGTATTTCTCCGGATGCTCCAACCGGCAGGCCAACTCCTCCCGGGCGTAGGCGTGGCGCAATCCGTGAAAGGTAATCGGCCGGTCGGTGATTTCTTCCCGGTGCCGCTCGATGAATTTCTGGATGCTTTTGATGACTCTGTGCGTCTTTTCGCCCGGCACGACGAAGATCTTCTCCCCCCTGGTCCCCCCGCGCTCTTCCAGGAACCGCTCCAGTTCCACCTTTAACTCCAGTCGTAGCGGGATTCGGCGCACCCGGCCCCCTTTCCCTTTGACCTCCAGTTTTCCATCCTTCAGGGCGTCCCGGCAGTGGCCCACCGTGAGCCTGGTACACTCGTGGATCCTGAGCCCCGCGTGGCGGGCCAGCTTCATGGCCATCACCACGTCCGCACGGCCCAGTTTTTCGGCCTTCTCCAGCATCCGCCGGTATTCTTCTTCCGTCCAGGCCCTATCTTTACCGCCGGCCGGAGTCTTTTCGAGCCCCAGCGCCCGGTTATCCGGCAGTTCATTGCGCGAACCGGTGAAGCGATGGAAAAACCGCACCGCCGCCAGGTCGTTTTTCAGCGTCTTTTCGGATATGCCTTCCTGGCGGCGGTATTCCACGTATGCCCGCAGATGTTTTTCACCGATGTTGGCGATCTTCTGTAACCGGAATTTTTCCGCACAGAACCAGAGGAAGTTTTTCATGCTCTCCCGGTACCGGAAATGAGATTTTTTGGACATCGCGTGGGTCGTGTCTTTTACCGCCTCACGCCAGATTTTTTCAAGCTGAGCCGAGAGATTTCTGTATACCCCTTCGGAACTTTTTGCACCGGCAGTTGTTTTTGATTTCTTCACAGAATCGCTTGTCATCGAGCCTCGCCTCCAATTCCAAAAGTATTTTGTTCTCGGGCAGTTCATATTTCCGCCAGGGAATCTGCCGGTGCCACCAGCGGATGATGGAAAAATAATAAAGTATAGTTCGTCCGCTCCTTCCCTGTTCTTTTAAGTGTCTGGCGAAAGCTGCGACATGGCGGGGTTGTATGTTTCGTATGTCTTCCGGCGCAAAACGTTCTGCCAGGAAGCAAAGAAATTTTACGTACTTGCGAAACCGCTCCAGGCGCTTCTCATAAGAGCCACCCCTTGCATACCGGGCTACCCTTTCCACGAACTGCCGCCCCAGGCGGTCGAGGATGGGATTTCCGGTATTTTCCCAGGAAACCCGTAGCATTTTATCCCCCCTGATCTGTATTTTCCTTTTGTTTTTACGGCTTCGCCGTCACTGCAAAAAAGACAAAAACTCCCTAGAGGTTCATCCCCCCGGATCCTCATCACATAGGTTTGCACCGGTGGAAACCTCTTGCAGATTACCCTTCGGGCCTTATTTTTTGCGGCTTCGCCGTCGCGGGCTGCGCCCGTCTCAGTGCCCCCTCCGCTTTCGCTCCGGTGACCTGAGACGGGCTTCCGCCCGTTTTTGCGCTTCGCGGTGCGGGCTTGCGCCCGGTTGCGGCTTCGCCGTGCGGGCTTACGCCCGTTGCCTGCCGCTCCGCGGTTTGCCCGGCGGGCTGCGCCCGGGCTTGCACCCCCGGGGCCCTTGCCCCGTCCGCTGCGGGGCAACCGCCCCGGGGGTGGTGCCTGTTTTGTTGTCTGCGTGCTCCCGACGGCCGGCTTTCAAAGCCCGCCTCGCACGCCTTTATGAGCTTGTTAAGCATTCACTGAGGCCCTATTACCCCACTTATGGGGGCGGCAGGTGCCGCCAGGGCCCATGGTGTGGACCCCATACTCCATATGGAGTGGTTAGTCAGCGATCAATCGCGTCATAACCGGGGGTCCGGCAACGCCGCTAATTTGCGGCGAGGGAGGAGGGCCGCAAGCCGGCGTCATACCTCCGTTGGTTGATTAAGGTTGGAGCAGGTGCCGTCCCTGCGGCCGGCACCCCTCAACCACGTTCTCGATCCCGGGAGTGTCTGCCTGCACAGCGCCATTCAGCGCATGTGGCAGACAGACCGGGACCCATTGCGGGCGCCGCTGAACTGCGGCCCCCATTTACCCAGGGGAGGAGACGGGAAATCATGTTCCTTCCCGCCTCCCCGCCATCCGGAGCTGATCTACATCTACACTGCTTCCGCAACGTTACTCTTCTCGCAAACGGCCTCCAGCAGGACCATCACTTGCCATCGTTTGTCTCCCCTGGCCCGCAGGCAGTCGTTGTCGGAATTGCGGAGCCATTGCCGTACCCACCTGTAGGTCTCACAGCTTGCTACATTTACCGCCCTGCCCAGAATCTCAAGGGCCATCCCGGGTTTTTCATCGATGACGTGGCGCGGTATTACTCTGGCGAGAGCATCCGCGTCCTCCGCCTCGATTGCCCTTGCAGCCCGGCGGGCGTAGTGGTCTTTGAGAGCTTCTTCGAGTTGTATCATTTTCACCACTTATACCTCCCGTATGGTTTTTTCCAGGTCGTGACGGCCACCCCGTTCTCTTGTTTTCGCCCTAAAATCACATCCAGCGCAGCGGCGAGGGTGGCTGCATCCACCGGGTTCTCGATCCCGATGTACTGCTGCACGTCCGCCGCAGACCACTTGTCGGCATCCAAGCAGCCGCACCGGTTGAAGTTGATAACCGCTATTAAATGGCTACCTCCGCCGATACCACCGGACGGCCGGACGGCAATCCACATCTCCGTACCCCGCCCAGTAATCACGTAGTTACCCGGTGCTCTGAGCGGGTGTATTTTTACCGGCCATCTGTTATCATGTAAAGATGCCTGTACTTCCATCATTCGTAATTTAACCCCCTTAAACTCCCAGGATTATATCCCCTTCCGTTTCCCCGGTTTCTTCACCCCACTGACTGCGCGGGGCCAGCAGGGTACCGTTCCAGTTGTAATCCCTTCCGCAGCGGTCGCAGGTGTTGGTGAAACCGTCGCAGATGACGGTTTCACCGCAGTCGCACCGCACTTCCACATAGCCCGGAATTCGCCTTTTGATATACCTGACAGGATCCGGCACTTCCATTGTTCCGCAAATGGGGCACTTTTCGGGAGTGGTCCTTTTCCAGTTACCGGCTCCGCATTTGGGGCATATAACCCCACCACCGATTTGTTCGGTAACATATTCAGCCGGAACTCTTTTGATGACTCTTGACATTCGACCCATCTCCTTTCTTATACCCGGACGACCCGCACTTCCATACCGGCCGCCAGGGCGTCGTCAATACCTTTTTTATCGCTCCACACTGCCCGGCTGACCGCTAGGCCGTGTTTTTTCAATTCGTCCTTTAATGCCTCATATGCCCGGCCTACTCCCGGATTGGTTTCCAGGTCCCGGTCGTAGGCGATCACTGCTTCTTTCATTCCCAGTGCCAGGATGACCGGAATTACCGGCCGCCAGGTGGCGGCGCTTAATGCGCCCACCACGACGGCGCCCAGGTACTTGCAGGCGATGTCCGCTTTCAACGGGCCTTCGGTGATCCATATCCGCCGGTCTTCGACTTTTGCGGGCCTGGCCACGTGGGCCGGGGTGCCGCAGGAGCAGCCGCCCCGGCTCTTGTGACCGCTGAACAGCTTATATTTCCCGCCCCGCGCGTCGTCCATGCGGCGCTGCAGGGCCTGGATCCGGCCCTTTTCGTCCCGCACCGGGATGAAGTATCCCGGCTGCCGGTCGAAGGTCCAGTAGGTGCCGCCTCGCGGCCCCCGGACCTTGTAAAAGCCGGGGATGCCGGCCAGGTCGTGGCCCATTCGGATCAGGCGCCTGCAGACCGACCATGGGGCTTCGGTTTCGGGGACCGACCGGTAGCCGTTCCTCCTGATCTCCCATTCAGTCAGTCCGCGCCGGAGCAGGTCCTCTCTGTGGCGCGGGTGAAGGTAAAGGAGTCGCAGGAAGTCACGGTACACCCGGTCCCGCACTTCCACCGGCGCGGTTTGCGCCGCGGTTATTGAGTCGTCTTTCATGAGCGCCGGCAGGTTTACCATGCCCGGTTCCAGCCAGTGGAGGTAGGCTACCTGGCCGTTGCTCAGGACCACTTCCTTGAACGAGCCCTCGCGCACCCGCATGCAGCTGGCGATGAAGCTGTTGAAACCGCACCAGTCGCCCTTGCCGCAGATGGGGCAGGGGCGCCAGGGTTTCACCGGAATGAATTTTTCCTCGGGGTAACGGTGTTCCGCCTGCACCCCCGATCCCCCCTCTGCTTAAATCAATCCCTTTGTTTTCAGGCTTGCAAACTTTCCGTCGCCGATGATGATGTGATCCAGCACCGGGATGCCGACTATTCTCCCGGCCTCGGCCAGGTTTTTTGTGATAGCCATGTCCTCTTTCGAAGGTTGCGGGTCACCGCTCGGGTGATTGTGTACAAGGACTATGTTGTAACTGTTGGCCAGGATTGCCGCTTTAAAGACCTCCCGGGGGTGGACCTGGACGCTGTTCAGCGTGCCCACCGCTACGGTATGGATTGCCGTCGGTTCGTTTTTGGCATTAAGGCATATAACCAGGAAGATCTCCCGGTCGGCGTCTTCCAGAAAGTCACAAACCAGATCGGCCACATCCTCCGGTCCGGTTATTCTGCGGGCTGCGTAAAATATGCCCGCTTCCTTGACAAGTTTCACCGAAACGATATTTACCCGTTTCTTCATGCTCCCGGGGCGGCCGCCGGCGCCGCCCCTTTCACCTCCTCTTCGGGTGATTGGGCGGGCCGGGCCGCCTGAAGTTCTAAATCTCGCAGTCCGCCATCCGCCGTGCCCGGTTCCGGTCTTCCGTCTCCGCCACCAGGCGCAGCAGCCGTATCAACCTCTCGCCACGGGCAATCTCCTCGCGCAGGGAAGTCTCCCGCACGCTGGACATTGCCACCAGGTAGGTGGTATCTTCACCTGCGTTTCGTGCCTCCCAGATCCGGTATGTCAAGCCGCACACCCCCTCTCTTCCGGGTTGGCGGCTTCCCAGATCCTTTCCAGCACTTCTTCAACCTCGCAGAGCACTTTCATTACTAGTTTGAGCGCCTGTTTCGGCTCGCCGCCGGCGCAGGCTTTGATGTACTGCCACCCGTGCCAGGCATATCCGGTATAGCCGTAGATCTCGCAGAGGGTACAGGCCACTGTCTCGGCGACCACTTCCTGTACCGGATCCTGGCCTCCCACCAGCGGGCGGATGGTGTTATGCACCGCGTGCGCCAACTCGTGGAAATACGTTTTGACGTCGTGAGTGTGCAGGTTGATCCTTTTAAGTCCGGGCTGGAAACTGCCGTAACAGCTGCCATCACCGGGGGCGTATTTGACTTTGATGCCCATCCTGGTCGCTACGTCGAAAAGCGGCGGTAGTTCCGGAGGGGCATAGTCCACTTCCGGCAGCGGTTCGCCTTCCGTATCCTCCAGGCGGAACACCGGTATAAACCGGAAACCCACAATCACAGGGCGTTCTTCTTCCCGCTCCTCGCCCGTCTCGGGGTCCTGTATTTTGACCTTCCTGGTTTTGGTCAGCGGAGCGAGGATGTGGAACGCTTTCGCGCCCTTTTTAACGTGCCGCCCTACTTCTTCCCACTGCCTGTAACCCCTGGCGTCCTCGGTCCCGGCCAGGTACATCAGCAGGCGGTTACCCAGGCTCCATTTGTCAGACGGCCTTTCATCACCCGCCTGGCGCCGTATCATCGTCCGGGCCACCGCCGGCGGCAGGTTGCCACTTTCGAACATTGACAGCAGCTTTTCAAGCGCTTCGCGCAATCTTTCTTCTTTCATGATCCGGGGCGGGGTACCGACCCGCCCCGTTCCCCCCCCTTTCCATAAGAACGGTTTGCGGGCCGGTGGCCCGGTTAACAGCGATCAGTCCAGTTAATGCAGTCCCGGTATTCGTCGCCCTTTCCGAGTGAAATGGTCGGGCCGGCAACCCGTTTACTGGCCTACTTTCACCGGGATGACTTCCTCATCCCGGCAAAAGTGCACCAAGCAGTCGGTCTCCACTGCTCTTGCGTTCCATACGGCAATGGTGCCGCAGGCGCTGCAGGAACCGAGTTCCGGCCACGGCTGGGGGTCCGGGACTTTATAAAACAGGCGGTCCTTATGCCACGGAGTGCGGAACAGCACCCCCGGCTTAACTCTCTCAAATTTCATTCTCTCCAGGGCGGACCCTTCCGGCCCGCCCCATTCCCTCCTTTCCGTGAGAATGGTTCGGGCCGGGAGAGGCCCTGATGGTCTTAAAAACACAAAAAGAGGACGGTCGGAACATGAATGTCCCGTTTTCCGTCCTCTTTCTGGCCTTGACGGCCGTATTCCAATCTTCTTACCTGCGGTATGCTTTGCTCCGATGGACTACCTCGGCAATATGAACCTCCTGGTTTTCAAACCGATACCGGAAGGTCACACGCCAGTCACCCACCCGAAGCCTAAAGCGATTATCCGCGTATTCCAGCTTAAGAACATCACCTTGGGGTGGAAACACCCGCAGGTTTCTTTCAATCGCCAGACTTGAGTTGCCGAATAGCCTTGGGGGAAAAGATTATATCATACACCGAGTTCCCTCCAGACATCTTCGGCTTTTATGCCTTTACCGGCATCTATTTCGGCAAACGATTCTTCGATATCAGCCGCTTCTTCCGGTGAAACCTTTTCAGTTGGCCAGGCCATGGAGTTAAGAATAACCCACAATGCCTGCACCTGTTCATCGCTCAACCGGTCTATAAGGGCCTTGACATACTCCCTCGCAATAGCCATGGTAATCACCCCGAGATCATTATATCTCGGAGAGACCATCTCCTTTCATTTATCATCGGCTCTCCCTTACACTCGGCTACCGCAAGGTCACCGCCAGCGTGACGACGATGCCGCCGAATCCCAGCAGCATGGTCACCAGAAGACCGATTGACCAGCGGTAGATACCGTGCAGTTCTCGCCTAACATCACCGATCCCCTGCCGGAATTCACTCCGCAGGTTGTTCTCCATCCGGTCCATTCTTTCCACCAGGTAGAGAAACCAGTGCGGGGGTAGTTCCGGCGGCTCGGCTGCAGCCGCTGTTTCTTTCATGGTTTCCACGGTTATCACCGCCCCCACCTCCAGTTTAACATTCCGGAGGCTAGCCGGCAATCTCGACGCTTACCGCGAAGAGTTTGTCGTCGCCCATCGGCCGGTACTTAATCTTTGCTTTTTTGCCCGAGGACCCCAGCAGGGCCTGGCCGTTACCGTTCTTGGCGCAGATCTTATATTCCGCACCGTCTCCGGTAACCCCAATCGCCCAGATGGTACTTTCACTTTTTCCGGGCTTTACCTCTTTAATGGCAAAAGTATCAACCTTCAGCTCTTCCTGATCTGTGCTATTTCCCCTGCGGGATTCATTTTCGTCTCCTTGTGCCGATTTCTGCTCACCTTTTACCAGCGCCGCCAGCACCGCCTGCGCGTCATCCGCTCTGCCCGCACCGATGAGTGCCGACAGCAGGTTGATGGTCGCCACGGCGGCCGTCTGGCGGGAGCGTAACCATTCCAATTCCCGGTCGATGTTCGCCAGGTTGTCCCTGACGGCCCGGAGGCCTTCTTCGTCCCCGCCCTGGGAAAGTTTCTTTTCCAGGTCCGCCCTGGCGACCATTATGTCGCGTATTACCGTCGGTATCTCGTTAACTTCCTTCACCAGCTTGACCAGCATTTCTTTCATGCTTCCGGGCTGCGGGCCGTCCGGCCCGCGCCCAATCACCTCCCTAAATGATGATTGGTTTTGCGGGCCGACGGCCCTTAATTTCTCCCGCGGGCGCCCGTTTCCAACGCCCGCAGGGGCTTTTAAAAGCAAAGAAACACCCTAACGTACAAGCCTATAATTTTGCTTGCCCGTCAAGGTGTTCCACTTCCCGAATCTTCGTTTTCTCCCGCACGCCTCCCGGCGTGCATGTTCCGGCACCTTACATGTTACTGATACTCCGCCCCAGGCAAGCCTATCGGCTTGCAAACTCTTAACGCCGCAGGCGGGGGCACAGCCTTTCGCGCGGCGCTTAGCCCGTCTCGGTTTCTTTTCACCGCCGCAGGTTGGGCGTTCCTGTTTCCCGGCGGCTAGCCCGGTTCGTGTCGGGGAGGCCACCCCCCACTCTCAACGCCACTTGAAGCTGGGCGGCTTCGGCCTGTGGCGCTTGGGACTGTTTGCTTACAAGGGGTGTCGTGCGGCTGCCTTCGGAAGAGTCCACCTTCCTGCCGCTGCGGCCTAATACCGCTCACCCCAGGGGCCGGATACAGCTCCGGCCAGGCAAGGCACCCTGCTGCTCATCGCCTGCAGTCGTGCCGTTTTGCCCCTTTCTTACGGCTGGGTCCCACCGCCCGCGTCTGCTCATCGCCGTGACGCCGGGAAAACGGAGTGCGCTGCTCATCGCCGAGGCACCCCATCCTGCGAGTACACCCTGCTCATCGCCGTGGGACTTTTCGCAGGACCTCTCTTGCCAACGTGTCCGTCTGCTCATCGCCGTGACGGCCGTTCCGGAGCTTCCATCCGTACCGGGAGAAGGCATCCCGATAGGCAAGGAGTAAAAAATTTGTGTCTTACATCTTTACCCAAAACTTAACAAGCTTTTTGGCCTCTGTCAAGTGCTTTTTTGAAAAATTTTATGCCTCAGTTCACCGGGCTCAATCAGCACCTCGTCTGCGGTGTACATTTTACCCGGCGGCGCCAGGTCTTCTCCCTCCCGTAAAGTCGGGAAGATGCACACATCGGCGTGAGGGAGGGGGTCTTCGCCCCGGCGGGGCGCGTCGATTACCCATTTTTCCGCACCCGAAGTGCCTGTGAATTCCATTTCGGCCACGGCGCCGCCCCTGCCGTTTCTCACCATCCGCCACTTGAACCCGGGTACCTCTTTTTTCGCCAGGGCGTAGAAAAGCCCCAGAGCCGCCATGCGGCATGCTTCCTGGGCGTCCTTCGGCGGCCTCGCGTCAGCCGGAAGCCAGAGCCGGAACTGCCCCTTGAATTGCCCTATTTCGGCAAATACGTTGACCCAGCGTGCCATTCCAGCCCACCAGAGGCTGTTAAAAGCCGTACCAGCCGTTTGACGGGAACAACCCAAAGCAGTGGCGGCAGCGCCGGTGGTCAGCGCCTGAGCTTCCGTAAGGCAGGCCAGCAGGTCGAAGGCCCGGCCGGTGAAGTCGATTGATTCGCCGTCCCCCCGTTTGTACTGGGCCACCCCTATTGAGATCCCCCTCGCGTAGTTAACGTTTTGCTTCCCTGATTCTCCTTTCACGCCGCACCCTCCTTCCCCGTATGCGTTCCGGGTCCAGCACGACCAGGTGCAGTTTCCTTTCCGCCCTGTCGAAAGACATTACCTGAAACGGCAATTGTTCCCCTTCCTCAATCCTTTTGTTGAGCGGATAACCGGCCAGGCCAATCAAGCCCTGGCGGACTTCGACGAACATTTCCCTGCCGCGAATTTTTAAAACTCTGCCGGCCAGGATGGTGCCCCGGCTGAATTCTTCGTTTTCCCAGGGGTCCTTGATTGATACCTGTATATCTTTCTTCTCTTTGTCGATGGCCTGAACCGTAACCCTGATCAGTTGTCCCGGCCTGTATATCACGTCCAGGGGAAGTGATCTGGAATAGGCCGCATTTCGATACGGCACTTCAACTATCACGCCGCCGCCAATGTCCAGCCCCACGCCTCTTCTGGATACAAAGCGCACCAGGGCCGGAATTTCTTCGCCTTCGGTTAGGGTGCCCAGCAACTGGTTGATCGCCTCTTCGACTACTTCCCGCCGGGTGCAGGCCACAATGCCGTTCTTCCTGTCGATGCTTTTTATTTTGACGTTCACTTTCTGATTGACGAAGAAGTTCATCGTTCTATCACTGGGCAGCCCGGTTTCGGACGAGGGTACCACGCCGCGCACTCCGTCCGCGTCTTCAAATTTGAGTTCCCAGTATAATCCGTTCAATGTTTTCGGCCTCACAACGGACGTTACGACCGCGCTTAAGACGCTGTCCCGGTCTTTGGCATCATAGAAAATATCCCATTGATCCAGTTCCGTTATGCTGGTTCCTTCCGGAGCTATCCGCATACATCATCCCCCCTGTCGGTTTTGAACTCGAATTCTATCTTGCCGTCTTCACCCAAAACCAGGACAGCTTCAAATTCCCTGCCGGCTTTGGATTTAAAACCTTTGATGACGCCGGTTTTGCCCTTCCGGAGCAGTTCTTTTGCCTGGCTCACCGTGATTTTTTTGCCGGCGATCTCCTTCCAGATAACGAATTTACAACCCTCCTTCCATCCCGCGCAGCCGTAGCCCTTCTTCCCCTCGATGACATCCTTGCCGCAGAGGGGACATTTGCCCAGGGCCTGGCCGGCGTGGTCGGCAAATTCGAAGTTGACTTTGCCGTCTTCCCCCAGGGTCAATATGGCGTCGAAACTCTTGCCGGCTTTGGATTTGAAGCCCTTAATTACGCCGGTTCTGCCTTTTTGGAGTAACTCCCGTGCTTGTTTGGCCGTAATCTTCTTTCCGGCGGTTTCCTTCCAGATGGCAAAGTTACATCCGTCTCTGTACCCGCTGCAGCCGTAGGATTTGGTATATTCCAGCACGTCACGTCCGCATAGAGGACACCTGCCTATCACCTCCTTCTGATGTACCGCGCCGTTTGCTTCCTGTTCTTTTGCCATGGCCACCATCTCCACCGTGAAGTTTTTGAGGCCAACCAGCCACAACCGGGCATCATCCAGCCCCTCCTCTATACGCCGCAGCCCGTCTTCCCATTGAGCGGTGAGTTCCACCGATTTCAGTTTTTCCGGCACCAGGTCTACCAGGGCTTCGCCCCGCGGGGTGGGCACCAGGGTTTTCTTGCGGCGCTCGACGTATCCCCGCTTGATCAGCGTTTCGATGATCGCCGCCCTGGTGGCGGGGGTACCGATGCCGCCGGCGGCTTTGAGGGTTTCGGCCATCTCCCTGTCGTCCACCAGGCGGCCGGCATTTTCCATGGCCGCCAGAAGCGTGGCTTCGGTGTACCGTTTCGGGGGTTTCGTCTGCCGCTCGATAGCCCCCGCTTCTTCGACGCCGACCGTCTCGCCTTCGGCCAGGGGTGGGAGCGGTTGTGATTCTCCGTCTTCGTCTTTCCCATCCTTTTCCTCCTTTTCTTCCGGCCCGCATACCGCTTTCCAGCCCGGCTCGATCTCGACCCGGCCTCCGGATTTGAAAGTCTCGCCCCCGACTTCGGTGACCACGGCGGTTTCGTCGTAGACTGCCGGGGGGTAAAACATGGCCAGGAACCTCCGGACCACCAGATCATATACCTGTCGCTCCGCGGGGTTGAGGGCCGCCAGGTCCGGAGTCACGTCCGTGGGGATGATGGCGTGGTGGTCCGTGACTCCGGCGTCATCGACGTGACGTTTGCCCGGGAGCATTCCCGGCCTGATCCGGCGGACCAGTTCCCCGTATTCCGGGCATTTTTCCAGGGCGGCCAGGCGCTTTTGCAGGGTGTCCCGCGCCAGTGCCTCCGTTAGATGGCGGCTGTCGGTCCTGGGGTAGGTGATCAGTTTGTGCTTCTCGTACAGAGATTGGGCCGTGTCCAGGACCTTCTGGGCCGTCATTCCGTATTTCCGGTTGGCCTCTTTCTGCAGGTCGTTCAGGTTGAAGAGCAGGGGCGGGGCTTCCGTTTTGGTGCGTTTTTCAACCTGTGTCACCCTGCCGGAACCGGCGGCCAGGGCGGCCCGTACCAGTTCCTCCGCCCGTGATTTTTCTTTGATGCGGCTCTCGCCACCCCTGAACCACCTGCCCCGGTAGGTGGCCCCGCCGCTTTTCTGGAAGGTGACCCGGACCTCCCAGTAAGTCTCCGGCTTGAAATCCCGGATTTCCCTTTCCCGCCGCACCACCAGGGCCAGGGTGGGTGTCTGTACCCTGCCGACGGAGAGCAGGGTTTTGTGTTTCACCGAAAACGCCCGGGTGGCGTTGATCCCCACAATCCAGTCGGCTTCGGCCCGGGCCCTGGCCGCCGCGGCCAGGTTATCCAGTTCGCGGCCGTCACGGAGTTTTTTGAAGGCCTCCTTGATAGCGGAGGGGGTGGCCTCCGAAAGCCACAGGCGTTTGACCGGTTTTCTGCAGCCGCACCACTCGTATATGCGGCGGAAGATCAGTTCTCCCTCCCGCCCCGCGTCACAGGCGTTGATTACTTCCGCCACGTCCGCCGAATTGAGCAGTTGCTTCAGGATTTTGAGCTGCTTCGCACCACTCCTGATTGGATGCAGTTTGAACTCCTCCGGGATAATGGGTAACGGTTCAAGAGTCCACTTGACGAAGGCCGGGTCGTATTCGTGCGCGTCGGCCAGTTCCAGGAGGTGGCCCAGAGCCCAGGAGATGACCAGACGGTCGTTCTCCAGGTAGCCGTCTTTTTGCGCGAATTTCCCCAGGGCGGAGGCAATGTCGCGGGCGACGGACGGTTTTTCGGCTATAACCAATGTGCGCAAAACACTATTCCCCCTTTTTGCCGATCAGGGCCGCTAGGTCCGGGTTGCTGGTGACCACCGCCTTTTCCACCTCGCTCCAGGCCCTGAACCTGATCACCCTGTCGGCGTTCCATCTCGCGCCTTTCCCGGCGGGCAGTTTCCTGTTGTACGGCCAGTCTTTCAGCCACAACGCTGGCACTTTGTTGAGCAGGGCCGCTGCGAGCACCGGGTCATCCTCGAAGACCGCCACGGCCTGCAGTTCTTTCGTGGCCACCTCCGCCTTCCCCTGCCTGTCCAGGCCGCACAGCACCTGGTCCGCAGGGAAACCGTGTTTCTGCAGCCAGCGCACGGTGAGAAAAAGGGCGTCCCCGGGACGGGAACTGATGTAGGCGATGCGGTAGCCGAGGTCCGCCAGGGTTTTCAGCGTCTCGACCGCGCGGGGGAACGGTTCTGCCCGTTGCAAAAGTTTCAGGCCTTCCTGGGTACTAAAAAACCCCGGCGGTAGCGGCGCCGGGTATTTGTTCAGCGGCACGCTGAACCTGCGCACCAGCTCCAGGTTCGTATTTGCCACGGTGTTGTCCACGTCTACCGCTATCCACATGTGTCTTCATCCTTTCTTCCAGGTGGGCCAGGACCCGCCGGGGGTCCACGCCCGCCAGTTCGAATATACCATGCTCGTAGCCGTCCTCCAGTACCGCTTTCTGAATGAATTTCCGGGCGTCGGCTTTGATATGCCTGGCGGAATAGTCGTGTGAGTCATACCTCACCGGGTTTACAGCGTCTTTAACCGCCTGAAGCACGACTGCCCGCGCCAATCGGGTGTATGCGGGTTCGAACATGAAAACCACCTCGCTCAAAGGTTCATAAATGCTTCCACATCAAACTCCAGGGTCTTTTGGGGAACTTTCCGGGTGCTGGTACACGCTCCACCGGTGAGTTTTTGCGCAATCCCGGCCAGTTGGCACTCTATCTCCGACAGCCGCTCTTCAAGACGGATGGCCGTGTCGATGAGTTCCCTCGCCCTGGCCGCCCGTTGGCCGGAAGGATAGTTGAACAGCGGGTGGTCAGCCGGCAGCCGCAATTCCAGCCGCTTATACTTTGTCTTATTCCTCGCCACGACGAACCACTCCTGTAAGAGTACCGGTACCTTCTTTTCCAGGCGTCATGCGGCTTCAGACCCCTTTTTCCCGCTCCGGTTCCGGCACTTAATGGCCGCGACGATCAGCGCCACAAAGGAGTACCGGTACCTGAAGCGAAAAATTGCCCTCAAAGCCGGATTTTACGCGCTTTTGAGGGTTCCGGTTACAACCCTCAAAAATCCTTCCGCGTTGGCCCACTGCGGGTCCGGCAGGACCTCGGCCGCCGGGAACATATCCGTCAGCTCCGGCAGCGCTTTCGCCCCACCGCCGGCCAGGTAGAACTTCGCCACGAAGTCCCCTTTTTGCCCCAGGGCCGCAAGCACGCGGTCGGCTATGGCCCGGGCGGTATTGACGCGGGCCGCCTTCACCGCTGCCGTCAGGTCCAGCTCTCTGCCCCGGAACGTTACCCTGCCCTGAGCGGCTACGGCTGCTGCCACGCTCATGTCCAGTGGAGCCCCCGTCACAGATCCGAAGGCGGCTGCTACGGCTTCATACATCTGGAAGACGCCGTACTCAACAGAACCGCCGCCTTCGGGGCCGACTCTTCCATCGGCCACCCTGGCCAGCACGTAGTCCGTGGTTTTGTAGCCTACGTCTACGAGGCACACCAGACTGTTATCCGGCAGGTCGGAGGCCGTCAGCAGCGCTCCGGCCCCCTGGGGATATACCACCACCTTCCCGAAGGAGACCCGGGCGAGGGGACCGTCGTCTACAGACACCTTCGCATGCAGGGCCTCCAGATGCCTGCGGAGTTCGTCCCTCTGCAGGCGGTAGTAAGCCACGGGAAGACCGACCACCAGGGTAGCTCCCTCCCGGGCCTCCAGGAGCCGAGCGGCTGCCAGTACGAGGATGTCGTGGTTGGGATGTCTGTGTTTCTCCCGATCCAGGGTAAACGTTGCCCCCTGGCCTTCCCGCAGGGCCAGCTCGCCCACGAAATACTTTTTGGTATCGCTGGTATCGCCGTTCAATCTGCGGATTTCAACCACGTGGCCGGAGCTGTTACGGGACAGTTCAGCCAGCGGCAGTTCGCGGTGCGGGGCTACCACGGAAGGTATGAGCACCCGGCGGTCGGGGGATACGGCTTTGGTGTGGCTGTAGCCTACGTCAATTGCTACGTGCATGGATGTAACCTCCTTTTTCAAATGTTCAAAATGATAAGTGGGTACCTAAAAAAAAGCCCGGCGAACAGCCGGGTGCGAAGAAATGAAAGTGTTGTCTACTACTGAACTCCCAGTCAAGAGCCTAGCCGAAGCGTATGATCCCTGGAGCAACAATGGAGGACTACGAACCATCATCAGCCCCAAGGACTGGCTGCCCCATGCCGAGGACGGGGATCGTAAAAAGGTTGTCTCCCTCAGGTACCTAACCGGTTCCCTAGTGTCACCGCAAAAGGTCAACGCCCGCACGGTAGACAAGCCCCCCCGAAGACGATGTGCTGGTTCCCCAAGCAATAGTGAATAAAATGCTGGCCTTTCTAATGCAGGAAGAGCATATTAGCCGGAGGGCATTGGCCATGATTTTCTGGCTGTCCTGCCTGCGGGAGCTGTACTCCCCGCCCCTTAGCCGGGTAAGACCGGGGTAGGTAACCTGGATCGGCATCAGCATCAACCGTCATCAAAGGGAGTACAAGACAATTTACCGTGAGCAGGTGCCCCTGCTGCCCACCCTGAATACACAGGAGGAGTTAAAGCGACTGGCCCGCGCCTGAAATCCTTAAGTGACAAAGAAGCCATTCAGCAGGCTCAGATGGCCCGGGTACTAACTAAGGCCTACCTTTAGGGCGGTTTGCTGGCCATGGTGGATCCGTAGCAGCTATTCTTACGCTCATACCAGACTTTTTCGCGGCTTTTGCGGCAGTTCATGGTGGATCACCAGATGATTTTACACACTCCGGGAACGATCTGGATGCCGAAGCGCTATGCACCATAAGGACATCATTATCGGCTTCTACCTGAAAAGGTATTTTAGCCATCTCATTGCCCGAACCACCCGGCACAACTTGAAGGGCGGCAGATAGATACATCACGACTTTGAGTTGCTTTTAATTTTGCACACCTACGGCCCCCCGCTGGAATTGATGGCCCAGTTGATCAAAAGGGGCCGACGCTGGCGGCGGAGTACATGAACATCATTGATAAACTTTACCCCAACCTAGATGCTGCTAAATCATTTAAACTTGAAAGAAGTCAAACTTAGCTTTACTTACGGGCTATAGCGACTATTTATGCTAATCCCTTGCTTGCCTACGCATGTTTTCAACAGCTTTAATATAATCTACATTAGCCTTTGGTTTGTTCCACCTTTGCCAGAAATCAATTGTCGCACTTAATGGTTTATGATTCGGTTCTATTATTTTTATCCTTGTTGGAAGAAGAACACTATCCCCAACCACAACTGCTTCTCCTATATCTAACGTAGGCAGTACCTCCATTAGCCCTTCCAATGTCTCTGGCATTAGTTGCTTTACTACATTTTGGTCTTCCTTATTGGTTAGCCTAAGACTAACAAAATTATTACACTGGCTTAGAATGGTTTCACTTACATCAGATGGACGCTGGCTCACTACCAAAAGGCCAACGCCATATTTGCGGCCCTCCTTTGCTATTCGCTCAAAATTTTCCAATGCACGCCGTTCAAGAGGATTCATGCCCTCCCGATTAGGCAGGTAAAGATGCGCCTCATCGCATACAAGTACAATAGGGTGTCTATTATCTCCCTCTGGACCAGGATCTGCCCAAAACTGTACTTGAAAAACTAACCTTGCAACAAGACTTACTATTATCGGTAATATATCTGATGGAACCTGGTTTTAAAAAGCTTACAATACTTAACAAAATATAAGTTTTGCAAGCCGGCCCCCGACCAGGATTTCGCCTCCTTCCAGAAATTTGATTTGCCCCCGGGGGAGCAGGGCGACAGGGGACCTCG
>Ga0224486_100010_pt1 | contig 119466 bp, 104 predicted proteins | sample TexhydDE_CT_test_FD_172013 | JGI IMG/M metagenome (GOLD analysis project Ga0224486, IMG submission 172013) | Fracking water microbial communities from deep shales in Oklahoma, United States - hydraulically fractured wells DE_CT_test ... | reverse complement strand
GAGGATGAACCTTAGCCGGTCTTTTTGGCGTAAAAGAGAGAGAAATATACTGGAAATATTTAACATAGAAAATTAAGGTAAAATGTTATTATATGGTATTGTTAAAAAATTTACTCCTCATGGCTGTGTATACTGTCTTCAGTTTGCGGTATTCTTTGGAGTATAGTATAATAGAGACAATGATGGAGCCGCCAGTGTGTTTTTGTTTTATGCAACTGGTATTTGGCTTGATGTATGCAATATGGGAAGTAAGGATATTAATAATTTAAGGAGAGAATATGGACAAGAAAAAGTACGCAATTCTTTTTTATATTGCAGTAAATATCATAATTATTGCAGTTATAGGGCTTTTGGATCCCAACCTTAAGGATATAGGCCGTGCGTTTAACACGCTTAAGCTGCACTGGCTTGCGGGGGCAGCGGCGTGCATGCTGATGTTCTGGGTTATGGATGCTCTAATACTCGGATATTCGCTGGCTGCCATTTTTGAACCCAGGCGTTTTAAGGACTGCATGGAGGTTGCCTTAATAGGTCAATACTACAATGCCGTTACGCCCTTTGCCAGCGGTGGGCAACCTGCGCAGGTGTATTATATGTCCCGATTTGGTATCCCGGCCGGTTATTCCACCTCGGCGCTCATAATTAAATACCTGGTCTACCAGGTGGTTTTGTCGATTTTCTGTGCGATAGCCTTTATATTTAAGGCTGGTTTGATATTTTCATATCCTCTTGTAGTGGTTTGGATATCTTTAATTGGGTTTGTGATCAATGCGGGAGCAGTGTTTTTCATATATTCTCTCTCGCTCAATCGCGGTTTTATAAGAAAAATAGTATTGTCTGTATTGAATTTTTTTCACCGCGTGCGTATAGTGAGGGATTTAGAGAAGTGGAAGGCACGAATGGAAGCGGCTGTGGAAGACTTTCACAGGAGCCTGTGCATGTTCCGGGGAAACTACAAAGGCATGGCTCTGATGGCCGTTATGACGGCTATGCAGCTCATCTTTTATTTCAGCGTCACGTTTTTTGTCTACAGGGCGTTTGGTTTGAAGGACAGTGCGTGGATGGATATGATATTTGTTCAATCCTTTTTGTATCTGGCGGTATCCTATTTCCCAGCTCCGGGTGCCATGGGAGCCTCTGAAGGCGGGTTTTATCTGTTCTTTCAACGGTTTTTCCCCGGGCATTTGATATTTGTTGCCATGCTACTGTGGAGGTTTATGACCTATTATTTGAACATCATAGTGGGTGGTTTGGTGATTCTAACTAGAAGTATCAAGGATCTGTCACGGATCCGATAAAAAGAAAATGGAGGAGCCAGTCATGAAGGTGCTTCTGGTTGCAATCAATTCGAAATTTATTCACAGCAACCTGGCTTTGAGGTATCTGAAAGCGTACTGTGGCAAAGAGCACTCGATGGATCTCCTCGAGTTTTCTATAAATGATCATATAGAGAGGATAATCAGGGAGATTTATCTTGCAAGGCCTGATGTGGTGGCCTTTTCATGTTATATCTGGAATATTAGAGAAGTATTGATGGTGGCTGACACATTAAAGAGGGTGATGGACCGGTGCGCAATTGTGCTGGGTGGACCCGAGGTTGCCTTTGATGCCGGGGATGTCATGAGGGATAATCCTGCGGTTGATTATATCGTTGCGGGAGAGGGAGAGGAGACCTTCCATGAGCTGCTGCATATCCTTGAGGACAAGGGGAATCCAGCACAGGTAAAGGGTCTGGTCTACCGCCATGGTAGGGATATAGTCGTCAATCCGGCCAGGCCTTTGATACAGGATTTGGATATGATTCCATTTCCGTATCAGGATGGCTTTGCAGGGCTTGAAAATAAGGTCATCTATTACGAAACTTCAAGGGGCTGTCCCTTTAACTGTCAGTACTGCCTTTCTTCAACCATTCCGGGTGTGAGGTATTTTTCGCTTGAGCGGGTGGAAAGGGAGTTGGCGCTGTTTGTAAAGGCGGGTATACCGCAGGTCAAGCTGGTTGACAGGACGTTCAACTGCAATCCAGCGAGGGCAAAGCACATATTCAAGACCCTCATTTCGCTCGGTGGGCAGACCAACTTCCATTTTGAGATGGCGGGGGATTTGATAGATGATGAGATGCTAGATATATTGGGACAAGCGCCTCCTGGTCTTTTTCAATTTGAAATAGGGGTGCAGTCCACAAATCCCGAAACAGTACATGAGATTCAAAGGAAGATGGATTTTGACGCTTTGGCCAGGGCGGTTGCACGGCTGCGGGACAACGAGAACATACATCTCCATCTGGATTTAATAGCCGGATTGCCTGAAGAGGATTATGCCTCCTTTAAGCGCTCATTTAATGACGTGTATTTTTTGCGACCAAACAGGATCCAGTTGGGATTTTTGAAGTTACTCAAGGGTTCGGGTCTAAGGCTGAAGGCTGAACAATATGGTTACGAATATACGCAGTATCCGCCATATAAGGTGCTTAAGAATAACCACATAACTTACGATGAAATCGCAAAGCTTGAGATGATAGAGGATCTGGTTGAGAAGTATTACAACTCCGGTCGCTTTAAATATACTCTTGAATACCTGATCAGTTGCCATGATGACAATCCATTCGAATTTTTTGAAAGGTTTATGGCTTTCTGGAAGGGAAAGGGCTATGAAGGGCTTTCATATAGCCAGATACGCCTTTATGAGATATTGCTTGAGTATGGACTTACGCTGGATAACGTGGATCACAGGCTTTTGACAAATATCATGCGGTTTGACTGGGTAAGCCAGGAAAAGCCCAGCAGGTATCCAGAAGGTATAGAGCCGCCCCAGATACCGGGTCTGAGTAAGGCTGTTGATTCTTTTTTCAAAAGCGAAGAAAATGTGCTAAAATTTATGCCGCACCTTAAAGGGTATACGCCCAGGCAGATATCCCGTATGGCTCATATAGAGGTGTTCGAATACGATGTTGTGGAAGGCGTAAAAAGCGGCGTTTATCCTCCTTTCATCACTTACGTGCTGTTTGATTATAATGTTGGGAACAGGATATTTCGTAGAAGCAATTTCCATAAGGTCCGATTATAAATCGTATTCTTAATAATTTTTCAATTTTTACAATTGAGGGCTTGACAAATACGTGTATAACTGTATACAATTATACACAAATAACTGAAGATGTGCCGGCCCGAAAGTACATCAACCCTGTGTTTCAATGTTTTTTTGTTGAAAAATAATTTATTGAATTTTTTATATGAACACAATTTAAAGATATAGCAGGTTGTTGAAATATAGCCAACTTAAAAGACGTCAAGAAAGCCTGGAGACTTATTTGGGAGGAGGAGATGTTGAGGTGCTGGAGTTCAGCAAGAGGACGAATACGCTGGAGCAGTCGGCATACAAATATTCGCTTCAGGATGTAGAGGAGCCAAATCTGTACAGGCATCTGTTCCCTTATGACAGCATACCCAGAATACCGTTTAATCATCGCCTTGTGCCGATGCATGTACCTGATGAGATATGGATCACCGACACCACCTTCAGGGATGGACAGCAGGCGCGAGCGCCCTTTACCGTAAAGCAGATCGTGGACCTGTTTGATTTGCTCCACAAGCTTTCGGGGCCCAATGGCGTCATTCGTCAGAGCGAATTTTTCCTGTACACCGATAAGGATAAGGAAGCGGTGCGCAAGTGTATGGAGCGAGGGTACCAGTATCCCGAGGTTACCAGCTGGATACGCGCTTCCAAAAAGGATTTTGAGCTGGTAAAGGAGATGGGGGTAAAAGAGACCGGCATTCTGGTGAGCTGTTCGGATTATCACATATTCAAAAAGCTCAACATGACTCGTAAGCAGGCCATGGATATGTACCTGTCGGTGGTAAAGATGGCGCTGGAATACGGTATCAGGCCGCGCTGTCACTTTGAAGATATTACGCGGGCTGATTTTTACGGATTTGTGGTGCCCTTTGCCATTGAGCTTAAGAAGCTGATGGATGAATCCGGGATACCTATAAAGATCCGTGCATGTGATACTTTGGGGTATGGCGTGTCTTATCCGGGAGTTGCGCTGCCCAGGAGCGTGCCGGGCATAATATATGGTTTGAGGCATTTTGCGGGCATACCCAGCGAGCTTATTGAGTGGCATGGGCACAATGACTTTTACAAGGCAGTTACAAATTCTGCTACCGCCTGGCTGTATGGCGCTTCGGCGGTCAACTGTACCATGCTGGGCATAGGCGAGCGTACCGGGAACTGTCCTCTTGAGGCCATGGTTATAGAATATGTGGCTCTACGGGGCGATACCAATGGCATGGACCTGTCGGTTATTACCGAGATTGCCGAATACTTTGAGAAGGAAATAGGCTATGAGATACCGCCTAATACGCCGTTTGTGGGCAGGAATTTCAACGTAACCCAGGCGGGGATTCATGCCGATGGCCTTTTGAAGGATGAGGAGATATACAACATATTTGACACAGGTAAGATACTTAAGAGGCCGCCCAGGGTGGCTGTGAGTCAGCACTCTGGCTTGGCCGGGATTGCCCACTGGATCAATTCTTACTTTGGGCTGGAAGGGGAAAATGCCATAGATAAAAGGGATCTGCTGGTGATCAAGCTCAAGGAACTGGTGGATAAGGAGTATGCACAGGGACGCACCACTGTTATGTCCGATGGTGAGCTGGAGGATATGCTCAAGCAGATTGCTCCCGATTTCGTTGAGAGGTTTAAGAAGGAATAAATAAAAGGCTTCGAAAGGAAGCCTTACGCTTGATTATTTCTTTTTGAGGGGGGAAGGATTGTGGTATATTTTCGCCCGGCCAGGCCGGAAGACGTGGAACAAATTCTAGGGCTGGTTAACTATGTTTTTCGTACGTCCAGCGGATTAGAGCCCACTATGGGCAGGCAGTTTCCTACTTTTATATGTGCAGAAAACGCTCCTAATCTTTATGTGGCTGTTGACGATGGAAGGATTGTAGCACACATCGGTATAAAGAAGAATACAGCCGTGGTATATGGCCATAAAGTCAGTATGGCCAGCATGGGTGCGGTATGTACCCATCCGGACTACCAGGGGAAAGGGATTGGAACCAGCCTTCTTCATGAGGTGTTCAGGAGCCTGGGTGAGGAAGGCATAGGGTTGGTCAGTATATCTGGTACCAGAGGCTTGTACAAGAGGAATTCCTGTGTAGAGATAGGTGAGGCATTTACGTTTGTATTAGAAAAGGGTAAATTCTCATGTGAAAATTTTGAAGGAATCCGGTACCATATATCTGAAGACGCAGATAGAGCAGATGTTCTTTTTGATATATATAAGCGAGAGCCGGTAAGATATCAACGAACCAAACGGGAATTTCCTGTGCTGCTTAAAGCGGTTCCCATGGTCCATCCCCCCGTTCCGGCTCTAACTGTGGCTGTGGCTTTTGCTGAGGAAAATGTAGGCCTTGCCTATCTTATAGGGTACGAGAGGAAACCCGGGGCATTTAAAGTGGTGGAGTATGCCGGGGAAAGAATGGTTGTTGTTTGGCTTGTTGATAAGCTATTGCATGACAGGGGAATGGAACAGGTGATATTGGAGGTACCCGCATATGATAGGGGCCTTGTATCAATCTTGAATTCAGCAGGATTAAATGGGGTTTCATCATATTATCCCGGTACAACCTTGAGAATCGTTGATAAGGAAAGCTTATGGAGGGACATATACCCTATCGTTGATGAGGCTTGGGATGAGGGCGTACCTCCTTCCTCTTTAGCCGAATTACCAAACGGAGTGGCTGATGATGACGCAAAGCTGGCAGAATTCCTGTTTACTGGGTTCAACCGACCGTCTTATGGTCAGCCATGGGACCAGGTTTTCCCACTGCCTTTACCTTGGCCAAATGGTTTAAACTATATATAAAAAGGGCTTTAAGCCCTTTTTATTTTTCTGCAATTTTGTATTTATATTTTTCACTAAATATGCTATTATCATTATAACTAAATGAGCTATTATCATTATAGCAAGAATTTTTTTCATGACAGTTTTACACCCAGTTTAAAATAATTTTCGTTTTTTCGCTAAAATGTGTTTTTCACTTTTTCTAAAACGATTTCGCCGCAGACGACGTTCAAAGCTATTCAGCACTTCCATGAGTTCATTAATCTATCCATGCAGGTAAGGAAGGGTCAGAAGGATCTACAGGGTTTATGCTTGAGAGGTGCATCTTCAATTTGTGTACAAGTAAGTATTTATATTGGGGAGGAAACAACAGTTGAAAATAACAATACAAAATAATATAATTTTAATTGGGTGATTATCGATGTTGTTGAGTATACAAAAAGTTAAAGAAACATACAACATCAGCAGAAGTACATTAATAAATTGGGAAAAGGAAGGGTTAATAACTCCAATTAGGACACCAAAAGGGAGAAGAAGATACAAAAAAGAAGGGGAAAGACATGATAACAATACAGACTAAACTTACTTTCCCAAGCAAGGAAGATGAGCAAGCAGTAGCGGATTTAATGAGAAGATGGTCATCCTGCGTAAGATTCGCATATAACAGGCTTTTAGAAGGCTCGAGCAGAAACACACTAAAAAGAGAACTACAGGGGGTTTTTAATTTAAATTCGAGGTATGTAGATGATGCGATAATGAAGGCAAAGAGCGTTTTAGAGTCTTGCAGAGAAAGGGGCGAAAATCCCAGTAAGGTTATTTTTGGTGGCAGGAGTTTGTTTGATAAGCTCAAAAAACGGCATATAAACGGGAAAGCATACGAGAGGTTAAGACAAGAGTGGCAAGAGAGAAGGAAAGGCAATCTTTATTCAAGAGGTGACAGGAGCAAGAAAGGGAATCTCAACATGAGGATTGAGATATATGGAAATGGTGCTAGACTAAGAATCAACGTAGGAGAAAAAAAGTATGCGTATGCAAGGATACAAGCGGGATGGAAAAAAGGGAAGAGCCGGGAGGGATTGCTTGAGGCAATCAGCACTTGTGGAGAGCCTTATTCGGTTGAGCTAAAGCTTAAGAACGGCAAGGTATATGCCTACTTTACGATTGAAGAAGACTTTCCAGAAGTTGTGGTAACGAAGGAAAATGGTGTCATAGGCATAGACATTAACGCATATCCGAATCACATAGCGTGGGCGGAAGCGGATGTGAATGGGCAGCTTGTAAGTTACGGCAAGATTCCGATGCCGCATCTTGCGAGCGGTAATTCAAACAAGAGGGAATATTTTAGATGGCAGTATGCCCACGAGGTAGTAAGGCTAGCGGAAGAAAAGAAAAAAGCTATAGTAATCGAAAGGTTGGATATAAGGGACAAAGGGAAGAGGGGAGACTATTCGGGGAGGAAGTCAAGGAGGATAAGACATAATTTCAGCTACAGGTCGCTTTTGGATAAAGTCAAGATTTTAGCACAGCGGAAGGGTATACAGGTTATAGAGGTTGATCCTGCATATACATCAGTGATAGGGCTTTTAAAATATACGCCGCAGTATATGATAAGCAAGGACGTAGCGGCTTCATATGTAATAGCGAGGAGAGGGCTTGGACTGAAAGAGCAGATTCCCGAAGGGTATATGGCAATTGTAGAGCATTTAGATGCTGGGGAATTAGAGGGATTGAAAGAGCATGTAAAGAAAACGGTTAAGAATAAACAGTTGAGGAAGAAACGTTTGAAAGAAATAGACAGGGTTAAAAAGTGGATACAAAGCCTTGAGAGTGAGCCAGGGGAGGAATCAAGACCTCTGGGTGGAACAAGTCTTGGTGCCTGTAGCGATAGCTATAAACTCTGGCGAGTTCTCAAGGTAGCGGTGGTGACGCCACTCTCTCCTGAGAGGGTATTAAGAGATGTCTCTGCCCTGAGGAGGGTGATGTACTCAGGGCAAGTGGGGAGACCCGGATAAGGGCGTGAGTTCCTGCTTCTTGGGGCAGGGGCTATGGTTGTCCCAAATACCGCCTGCTGGGGGTGGGACAACCTGAAAGGCGGTAAGAAATACCCCAGCCGTCTAAACTTGTGCAGTTTTGTACAGTTTAGATGACCAGGCTCTAATAAAATTCTTGTCAACACGGTATGACGGTGATATTGAAAAGTTCAATCGGGCTTGGAATCTTGCATTGCACAGTTTTGGCGAACTTAGGAAAGGCGTTAAGCGGGCATCAAAGCTATCCAAAAAGGCGTCAGAGGACCTGAATGAGTTTTCAAGAATGATGATCAAGGCATATGTGGAGATTCCCAGCGTTGCTTGCAAGAGGGTAGATCCACATCATATGAATCTCGGTATGCGGTACGCTTATATTGCCAATGAGAACCTACTGGCAGGCTATGAAAATTTTGATGTGTTTTCTATTAATTGTTATAAGATTACTCCCTATGAGGACATCGAGCAGATAGGTAAAATTACAGGAATGCCGGTGATGATAGGTGAATTCCACCATGGCGCTTTGGATCGGGGATTGCCAGCCACGGGAATACGCGGGGTTACTTCGCAACAAGAACGCGGAAAAGCCTACCGCTATTATATGGAAACTGCTGCTATCAGCAAGTATTTTGTGGGAGCACACCACTTTACCCTGAATGATCAGGCGGCTTTGGGGAGATTCGATGGTGAAAACTTTCAGATAGGGTGTGTAGACATCTGTCAAAGGCCTTATCATGAATTCATCGAGGAGATTATGCAGACTAACAGGATTTTGTATGAGGTGGCCGATGGCAGGCGGGCAAATTATGACCAGCCGCCTAAGGAAATACCCAGGGTGGGCTTTTGAGTCAAGTGGGTTTTTAAGCCGTAGTGGTGATGTTGTTTCTATAGCGGAAGAATTAGAGTTAGTACAAAGCTATATGTATATACAAAATGTACTTTTATACAAAATGTACTTTTTCAGAATCGTATTCAACTGTTGGTCGATGTTCCAGAGTATATACAGCAGTGTTCAATTTCTGAGATCACTTTACAGTCTATTGTAGAAAATACCATTATTCATGGTATACTTGGAAATGTAAAAAGTCGGTTGTATTTAAATAATTAGAAGACTAGTGGAATGATTGAATTATCAGTAATAGATGATGAAGTGGGTGGACGCTGGTAAACTTGAAAAGCTTAAAAGGGGTGAGGGAAGCTGGCGCATTTGTTGTTGCAATAGCACCTGCCGGTTGGGATTAATCGGCTAACGGTTGTCTGTGGAGGGGGATGTACATAAGGCGGCCCTCTTCTCTTTTGCTTTCCATGAGGGATATTTTGTGCACCTCGATTATCTGTTGCTGGTGGTCTATTGCAACAGCGTTGGCAACTTTTGAGAAGGGCACTGCCAGGCGCACCTCCCTGCCCAGGGTAATATGGGGCGAATATCCCCTTGTGTCTTTAGCAATGCCTATGCTGCCTAGCGATGTTTCCAGCTGGTTAAACAGCAGGTTTAGCACATCCAGCTCTCCGCCCACTCCCATCCATATGATCATCTTATTTCCTCGAGGGAAGTTCCCAAGATTGTGTAGGCGAAGCTTAAAAGGCTTTATGCCATGGACCGATTGTGCCATCGCTGCAGTAATGCTGCCCAAAAAAGACGGCTGTACCTCTCCTATGAATTTGAGCGTTAGGTGGAAATTTTCCGGCCTTGAAAAGTTTCCATCGGTGCTGTAGCTCATTACCTGTTTCTGGATTTTATTAAGATAATCCTTTATATGCTGTTCAAACTCAATGGCGATGAAAACTCTCATTGCTTTCACCACGTGTTTACATGTACTCTTTCGGGATTGTATCTGTCGGATGGACCTTTTTCCTCATCCGGTACGCCGATTGCCACGATAGCGAAGGGCACAATATGGTCAGGGATGTTGAATATCTTGCGGATCGCTTCCTCACGTTCCTTCCTTGGATGGACGCCCAGCCATACTCCGCCCAGCCCTAGCTGTGCTATGGCCAGCAGCATGTTCTGGGTGGCAGCTGCACAGTCCTGTACCCAGTAGCCTTCGTGCCTTTGCGAAGACACATCCCCTGCTACGATGATGCACTTGGGTGCTGTGTTGAGCATTGAAGAATAGGGGTGGTATTTGGTGATCTCCTTCATCTTTTGGCGGTCGTCTACTACTATGAAATGCCAGGGCTGCTGATTCCCTGCGGATGGAGCTGACATGGCCGCTCTCAGGATGATGTCTATGTCTTCCTGGCTTACATCCATGTCTTTATACTTCCTGATACTCCTTCTTTTGAAGAAGAAGTTTAGCACCTGTTGTTTATCCATACTGCATTCCTCCCTCCTCATTGTTTTAGTTGTAGATGAGCGCCTCAAAAATTATTATACCAAAATAATCCGCAAACTACCACCGTTCATTGTGCCCAATATGGAATTGGCCAGGATTTTTGCTAAGAGGGAATTGATAGAACCACTACATGCAGTTGTATGAAGGATAAACGGCTGATTGTGGAAGTAGCGATTTCATATAAAGGGTGTAGCCGATTTTCTGCTTTTTGACCTTAGCTATCTGCTATCTTCTCGTTCTTTTTTGGGGGATGAAATCTTCTCGGACGAGGGAATAAAATATAAAAAAAGCGGTATCATGTAGATACCGCTTTTGTTGATTATCCGGTTATCTGCCGACAAACATTTGGACGAACACATAACCGTATCTCGGGCTCTTTTGAACCCCTATGCCTATATGCGTGAAGCTGGGGTTTAAGATGTTCTTCCTATGCCCTTCCGAGTTCATGAGGCCGTTGTGTGCCCCTTCCACAGAGGGATAGCCCGCCAGGTTTTCGCCTGCAGTCCTGTATTGTATGCCAAATTTCCTCATCATTTCAAACGGACTGCCGTAAGTTGGTGAGGTATGGCTGAAGTAGTTGTTGTCAACCATATCCTTGGCCTTGATGTTGGCCACTCTGGCCAGGTCAGCATCCCATGTAAGGGGTTTGAGGCCTGCTTTTGTTCGCTCGGCATTGACCAGCTCCAACATTCTTGACTGCTCATAGCTTAGCTGGTTTGAAGGCTCCTGCGGAACAGGCTGTTGAGGTTCAGGCTGCTGCGGAGCGGGTTGCTGTGGAGCAGGCTGCTGTGGTGCAGGCTGCTGTTCCACAGGCCTTGTAAACCACTTAAGGATCGATCCAATTTCTCCGTTATCGGTCTTTATTATATACCAGTTGCCCTTCTGACCCAGTACATTAACTACCTGGTTATTCTTCAGAACATCTATTATAGACGACTGTGTGTTGCTGTTTGCCCTTACATTCAGGTTGTTCGCCGTGACCATTACTTTGGCGGGGCATGCTTTTTCAGCTGCTGCCAGTACTGCTGTCTGCGGCGATGCTTGTCCTGCTGTGAGCAGCAACCCTATTAGGAAGATACCCAATAAAATTGCGGAAATACGTTTCTTCATAACTATGACCTCCAATTTTTAATATATTTTATATATCTGTAATACATTTTAACATAATCGTAACATATTTGTCATTATAAAAATTATGGTAATTTTATTGGTGAAAGACTAAAATTTTTCTTTTGTAGCGCTGTTCCTTTAATTATAAATTTTATGTAAATTATATATTGATCCGTCATATATAATACACGTTAAAAGACATCAATATTAAGCAATAGTCACTATGGTTGACAATAAAAGCAAAGCAATTCATAGGAAATATATGTTAATAAAAAAGGCTGATTGAATTTTGATGGTGGATATGATAAAGTCTAAATGTCAGGTAATATAAGCAATGAATGGCTGCTGGCTCGATAAATGCCAAGTTTTAAGGAGAGATTTTCATGGGACGACCGCGAGTGATGATAATAGATGGAAATAGCTTGATGCACCGTGCATTTTATGCCCTACCGATGTTGACAAATAAAAAGGGCGTGCCTACCAATGCCGTGTATGGCTTTACCAATATGCTTTTAAGGCTAATAGAGGATTATAAGCCTGACTATCTGGGGGTGGCATTTGACAAGAAGGGGCCCACCTTCCGCCATGAGGCCTATACCGAGTACAAGGCCACAAGGCAAAAGACTCCTGAGGAGCTCATTCCCCAGTTTGACCTCCTCAAGAAAATGTTGCAGCTTATGGGGATAGCCATATACGAAGTCGAGGGCTATGAGGCAGATGATATCCTGGGGACTTTTGCGCGTTTGGCCAGGGAAAGGGGATGGAAGGCCTATCTGGTCACCGGCGACAGGGATGCCCTTCAGCTGGTTTCCCCCGAAGTGAGGGTTATTATGACAAAAAAGGGTATATCAGACGTACGGGTTTTTGATGTTGAAGAGATAAAGAACGAGTATGGCTTGACTCCTGCACAAATCATAGATTTAAAGGCCTTGATGGGTGATAGTTCCGATAATATACCCGGCGTTCCAGGTATAGGCGAAAAGACGGCTCTTAAACTACTGCACCAGTATCATACTGTTGAGCAGGTTTTGGATAACGCCGATAAGATAAGCGGTCAAAAGCTTAAGGAGGCGTTAATCAAGTACCGGGAGCAGGCCATGCTGAGCAAAAGGTTGGCCACCATTATGCAGGATGCACCGGTGGATATAAAGCTGGAGGATCGCTGTTATGAGATACCGCACTCGAGAGAACTGTTGGAATTCCTGGAAGAGTTGGAGTTTCACAGCATAATTAAGAAGCTCGGTATACAGCCAGAGAGCAGGGTTTCGGTTAAAACGTCTGTTCGTGAAAAAAACGTGATAGAGGTTAACACGGGGGAAGAGTTGCGACAGCAGGTGGAAAATCTCATCAAGAGCAGCAGGCTGGCCATATTGGTAACTGATCACTGTGTAACCATTGCCGATAATCCAGGTAGGGTGTACAGGATAAAAGTAAAAAACGATTTGCTGTCCCAAGGGTTAAACCTGCAAGATATATTTATAGAGTTAAAACCCATTTTGGAAAGGCAAGAGGTGCGGAAGATCGTACATGATGGCAAGAGGTTGATTTTGGAGGCCCACAGATGCGGCATTCATGTGGAAGGGCTTGAATTCGATGTGTTCATAGCGGCTTATCTGTTGGACCCAGCAAAAAATCGCTACGATTTGAGCCAGCTGCTTTATGAGTATGCTGACCTAGACGTCGATGATGCCGATGCGGCTGACCTATACTTGTTGGCGGAGCATATGCGCGAGAAGCTCAAGGAGACCGAGATGCTCTATCTCTACGAGGAGATTGAGCATCCGCTTATAAACGTGTTGGCCGATATGGAGATTACGGGGTTTAAAGTGGACAAAAGAATGCTGGAGCAGCTGGGAGAGGAGTTTTCCGCCGAGCTATCAAGCCTTACCCGGGAAATATATGCCCTGGCGGGGGAGGAGTTCAACATAAATTCGCCAAGACAGCTGGGCAGTGTGCTGTTTGAAAAGTTGGGGCTACCGGTCATAAAAAAGAGCAAGACGGGGTATTCCACCGATATCGAGGTGCTGGAACAGCTGCGCCCATATCATGAATTGGTGGAGAAAATCATCGAGTATCGCCAGGTGATGAAGCTTAAATCTACCTATATAGACGGGCTTTTGAGCGTCATCGACCCCAGGGATGGAAGGATCCATTCCAGCTTTAATCAAACGGTGACAGCTACCGGCAGGATCAGCAGCGCAGAGCCCAATTTGCAGAATATCCCTGTTAAGCTTGAGATGGGGCGTAGAATACGTAAAGTGTTTGTTGCCAGCGGAGAGGATTATGTCCTGGTGGACGCCGATTACTCGCAGATTGAGTTGCGGGTACTGGCGCATATGTCAGGAGATCCTACTTTTATCGACGCTTTTAGAAACAATCAGGATATACACCTGCGAACCGCTTCCGAGATATTTGGCGTGCCAATCGACAAGGTCACTCCCGAGCAGCGTAGCAGCGCAAAGGCGGTTAACTTTGGGATTGTGTACGGTATCAGCGATTACGGTCTAGCAAAGAGCTTGGGAATAAGCCGTAAGCAGGCCAGGGAGTATATAGACAGTTACTTTGCCCGCTATCCAAAGGTGAAGGAATATATGGAGCGGATAGTGGAAATCGCCAAAAAGCAGGGCTACGTGACCACGCTGATGAACCGGAGGAGGTATTTGCCCGAGCTTAAGTCCCGAAACTTCAACATTCGTTCGCAGGGCGAGCGGTTGGCCATGAATACGCCCATACAGGGCAGCGCGGCTGATATAATAAAAAAGGCCATGAATGACGTGTATGCTGAATTGAAGAGGCGAAATCTAAGGTCAAAGCTCATATTGCAGGTGCACGATGAGCTGATCATAGACACCTATAAGCCCGAATTGGAGGAGGTAAAGGATTTGGTGGTGCGGTGCATGGAGAATGCCGTAAAGCTCTCGGTTCCGCTGGTAGTGGATGTAGGAGTGGGCAGGAGCTGGTATGACGCTAAATAGGATTTAATAACTTGGTATGATATAGAAATTTGACGTTGCTGCGGTCATGGCATGAGGAATTTTTAAATAGTAATGATATTGTTATGGTGTAACGAAATGATTGTGAAGGAATTAATCTAAGTTGATATGATATGATCATGATGAAAAGCAGGGGGAGCTATGAAGGTAATTGGACTAACCGGCGGGATAGCTTGTGGCAAGTCCACGGTATCTAAAATGCTCGCAGATTTGGGAGCTGCAGTCATAGATGCTGATATGGTTGCCAGAGAAGTGATGAAAAAGGGAACGCCTGTGTGGCAGAGGATAAAGGAAACCTTTGGGGATCAGTATTTGCTGCCCGATGGTGAAATTGACAGAAAAAAATTGGGAGAGCTGGTGTTTGCCAACCCCGAAGCTTTAAAAAAACTTAACTCCATTACGCATCCGGCAATTCAGCATCAGGTGCTATCCGAAATAGATAGGTTAAAGTCCAGGGGCGGCTATAAGGCCGTTGTGGTGGATGCTGCGCTGCTGATTGAGGCCGGATGGTGCGATATGGTGGATGAGGTATGGCTGGTTGTGGCCGACAGGGAAACTCAGATAGAAAGGCTTATGAAGCGGAACGGGCTGACGCGCCAGCAGGCCTTAAACCGGATAAACAGCCAGATGGATCAGGATATAAAGAGGCGGTATGCTGACAGAATAATAGATAATTCGCATGGCCTGGAGCATACCCGGAAGCAGGTGGAGCAGCTATGGGCAGAACTTTGACCTTTAAATTTGTGCTCATCATCATACTGGCATTATTTATACTGTGCGTGGCGTTGGTGTACGATTGGGTTCAGAGGAGGATGTATCCCTTAAAATACGAGGGCTTGATACTTCAGTATGCAAGTGAATATAGGCTGGATCCATATCTGGTGTGTGCAGTGATATGGGTTGAAAGCAAATTTAACGAGGCTGCAACGTCACACAAAGGGGCAAGAGGGCTCATGCAGGTCATTCCCTCTACTGGACGGTGGGCGGCAGAAAGGCTGGGTATCGAAGGATACAGCGATGATAGCCTTTATGACCCTGCAGTGAATATACAGATAGGGTGCTGGTATCTTGATAGGCTTCGCAATCACTTCAAAGGGAATTTAGATTTGGCTCTTGCAGCGTATAATGGCGGCAGTGGCAATGTCGAGAGATGGCTACAAGATCCCAGGTACAGCAAAGACGGGAAAGGGTTGGATAATATCCCTTTTAAAGAGACACGGGATTTTGTGGCCAGGGTATGGAGCGCTTACGATAAATACAAACAGCTATATCGCATACATGATGTCTATTGATGAGAGGGATTGGGGAGTGTATGAAGAAAGGGCTTGCTTTGATATCGTTGGTCATCTATATATTGACTTTGACAGCATGTCAAATTGTAGAGGCACCGCATATCGTAGAACAGGATATCGACATGGGTGAAACTGAGGGGGAAGAGGCTCGGACTCCTGAGCCCCAAAAGGGGGGCGAGTTGGTGGTGCCCATACCATCACCTGATACGCTTAATCCTTTGCTTACCAAATCCAGGGATATGATTAATTTTTTTGGTCTGATATTTGAAGGGCTGTTTGAATACGATGAGAATATGAAGCCTCAACCCTGCTTGGCTGAATCATGGGATGTGGAAGATGACGGAAAACTATGGCGTTTTCATTTGCGAAAAAATGTGGTGTTTCATGATGGACGGCCGCTCACCGGGGATGACGTGGTGTTTACCTTTTTGACATTGCAGGGAGGACGCCTTGGGTCGTTTTATCAAAAGGGCATTGCCGGCAACGCAAGTATACAAAAGATTGAAACAGACCCCTTTGATCCCTATACGGTGAACGTGTATCTATCTCAACCTGTAAACAACATGTTGGATATTATGACCTTCCCCGTGCTTCCTAAATGGGTGTATCAATCCGATGAGTTTATGCTGCAGCACAGGCAGGACATGAGTTTCCTGCCAGTAGGAACAGGGCCTTATAAGGTAGATGAGGGAGGAATTGAGCGGGAGGAGAGGGGGAATGGGCTTAGGCAAATCAGGTTGGTGAGAAACGAAAAATATTGGGGGAAACAGCCTTATATCGATGCCATACTGGCCCGGATTTATCATGATGAGATGCAGGTAAGGCAGGCCTTCCATGACCGAGAGATAGACTTGATGAATATTATGGCTACTGTAATTAATCCCTATCCGAGGGAAGAGGATGCGAAGGTCCACCGATATCTCACGCGCAATTACGAATTTTTGGCGTTTAACATGAGCCACCCGGTATTGAGCGATGTTAGCGTTAGGAAAGCCATTGCCTATGCTCTGGATAGAAAGGATATCATTTTCAAGGTATATTTGAACAATGCGGAAGCTGTGGATGTTCCCATTCCTTCCGATTCATGGCTTTACGATAGCAGTTACAGGATATATGATTACGACCCTGATAAGGCAATTGAACTGCTCGAGCAGGCGGGCTGGGTGCTTGGCAAGACAGATCAAACCGCCAATAATGGGTCCAATGCTCAAAATACACAGGAGCGGATTGAGGAAGGGCAGATGCTGGAAGAGGAGGCTGCCGAAAATGCACAGGAGCAGACCGCAGAAGGCCAATTGTTGCAAGATGAGGCTGCTGAAAACGGTTTGGCACAAAGTCAGCAGGAGGATAATTGGGTCAGGCACAAAATGATAGGGTCTCAAAAAGTTGAGCTTAGATTTTCTATTCTAACAAACTCTGAAAATATCTTGAGGAAGGATGCCTTGGAAATAATTGCTGAACAGCTAAAACGTGTGGGCATTGCAGTGGAGATAGAAATCCTTCCTTGGGAGGAGCTAACCGAAAGGTTGAAAAGTGGCCGGTTTGAAGCGGTATTGACCGGCTATTATCTGGACATATTTCCGGAACTTAGGTTCATGTTTCATTCAGGGGAGATAGGGAATGGTCTCAATAATTTTATGAGATACCGCAATGAAGAACTTGACAAGTTGCTCGATGAGGCGGCTTTGACTTATGAAGATGCCAAGCTTATTGAGCTTTATAGCCGCATACAAAAGCACCTGGTCGAGCAGCTGCCTGTGGTCAGCCTGTATTTTCAAACCGCTTCCCTTATGACCAGCAACAGGGTTTACGGCGTTAAGGTCCCTGGGGAGCTCAATATATACAGAAACATCGAGGAGTGGTATTTGAGCAAGTAGTGGTGTTTTGCAGTAACCATTTTAAAATTGCATTAACCAGTGATGTTGGACGCTTTCGAAAATACATTTTCACTTGAATTTTATCCTATCCGGGCAAGAAAACTCCATCTTAATGGAGATGAATTATCTGAAAAAATGTGATAGAATATTTTCCGGTGATGGAAAGTATGTGGAGAATTTATATGTTGTCAGGTAGCCGGTACCAAGCTTCTCATGAAGCCACTACTTATATAGGTGGAAGATAGGTATTTTACAATTGTAATAATGTTATGTATAAACAAAAAAATGAAAGAATTGGGGTGAAAGAAATGTTAATGTTTTTAACTGTGCTTATCACAATTTCTCTGGTGGTGGGTACTTTAGTATGTGCTAGAGGTATGAGAACCAGGAATGTTCTTTATAAGGGGGGTTTTTATTTCTTTCTTTTATCTTTTGTAGCTCATGTGTATAATCTTATCCTAAGAAGTTCAATGGGCAGTATTATCCAGCATCTCAGGGATAAAGGAGAAGGAATTCAGAATATTAGCCTCTGGGTTATGAATCTAAATATACCCTCTTCATTGCTTACAGCTGCAGCATTGATTATTTTTATCGTATATTTGTTAAAAGGGTTTACTGAAAAAGATAAAGAGAAGGTAACGGATAAAATTGAGCTTTAACCGTATATTGTTTTTGGTTGTCAGTCAAAACCCTATTCATTTGTGGAGTATCTGCAAAAATATTAACGCTTTTGTTTTATAATTTTGATATTTTGTTTTAAGTTTAAACCAAATATAAGTGTATACAAAATAGGGTGGGAGGTAACAACAGTTGAAAATGACAATACAAAATGATATAATTTAAATTGGGTGATTATCGATGTTGTTGAGTATACAAAAGGTTAAAGAAACATACAACATCAGCAGAAGTACATTAATAAATTGGGAAAAGGAAGGGTTAATAACTCCAATTAGGACACCAAAAGGGAGAAGAAGATACAAAAAAGAAGGGGAAAGACATGATAACAATACAGACTAAACTTACTTTCCCAAGCAAGGAAGATGAGCAAGCAGTAGCGGATTTAATGAGAAGATGGTCATCCTGCGTAAGATTCGCATATAACAGGCTTTTAGAAGGCTCGAGCAGAAACACACTAAAAAGAGAACTACAGGGGGTTTTTAATTTAAATTCGAGGTATGTAGATGATGCGATAATGAAGGCAAAGAGCGTTTTAGAGTCTTGCAGAGAAAGGGACGAAAACCCCAGTAAGGTTATTTTTGGTGGCAGGAGTTTGTTTGATAAGCTCAAGAAACGGCACATAAACGGTAAGGCATACAAGAAGTTAAGACAAGAGTGGCAAGAGAGAAGGAAAGGCAATCTTTATTCAAGGGGTGACAGGAGCAAGAAAGGGAATCTCAACACAAGGATTGAGGTAGATGAAAATGGTGTTAGACTAAGAATCAACGTAGGAGAAAGGAAGTATGCGTATGCGAGGATACAAGCGGGATGGAAGAAAGGGAACAGCCGTGAGGGATTGCTTGAGGCAATCAGCACTTGTGGAGAGGCTTATTCGGTTGAGCTAAAGCTTAAGAACGGCAAGGTATATGCCTACTTTACGATTGAAGAAGACTTTCCAGAAGTTGTGGTAACAAAGGAAAATGGGGTCATAGGCATAGACATCAATGCATATCCGGACCACATAGCGTGGGCGGAAGCGGATGTGAATGGGCAGCTTGTAAGTTACGGCAAGATTCCGATGCCGCATCTTGCGAGCGGCAATTCAAACAAGAGGGAATATTACAGATGGCAGTATGCCAGGGAAGTAGTAAGGCTAGCGGAAGAGAAGGGGAAAGCAATAGTAATCGAGAGGTTGGATATAAGGGACAAAGGGAAGAGGAGGGACTTTTCGGGGAGGAAGTTAAGGAGGATAAGGCATAATTTCAGCTACAGGTCGCTCTTGGATAAAGTCAAGATTTTAGCACAGCGGAAGGGTATACAGGTTATAGAGGTTAATCCCGCATATACATCAGTGATAGGGCTTTTAAAATATACGCCGCAGTATATGATAAGCAAGGACGTAGCGGCGGCGTATGTAATAGCGAGGAGAGGGCTTGGACTAAAAGAGCAGATTCCCGAAGGGTATATGGCAATTGTAGAGCGTTTGGATGCTGATGAATTAGAGAAATTGAAAGGGCATGTAAAGAAAACGGTTAAGAATAAACAGTTGAGGAAGAAACGTTTGAGAGAAATAGACAGGGTTAAAAAGTGGATACAAAGCCTTGAGAGTGAGCCAGGGGAGGAATCAAGACCTCTGGGTGGAACAAGTCTTGGTGCCTGTAGCGGGAGCTACGGACTTTGGCGAGTTCTCAAGGTAGCGGTGGTGACGCCACTCTCTCCTGAGAGGGTATTAAGAGATGTCTCTGCCCTGAGGAGGGTGATGTACTCAGGGCAAGTGGGGAGACCCGGTTAAGGGCGCGAGTTCCTGCTTCTTGGGGTAGGGGCTATGGTTGTCCCAAATACCGCCAGCTGGGGGTGGGACAACTTGAAAGGCGGTAAGAAATACCCCAGCCGTCTAAACTTGTGCAGTTTTGTACAGTTTAGATGACCAGGGATACCATGTCTATACTCGTAACAGGTGGTGCAGGGTATATTGGAAGCCATACCTGCGTGGAGCTGTTGGACGCAGGCTATGACATCGTTGTTGTGGATAACTTCTCCAACAGCAAACCCGAAGCGTTGAGGCGTGTAAAGGAGATAACCGGCAAGGATTTCAAGGTATATGCCGTTGACCTTCTGGACAGAGACGGGCTTGACAAGGTGTTTTCGGAGAACGACATTCAAGCCGTCATACACTTTGCAGGGCTTAAGGCCGTTGGTGAGTCGGTGGCCATACCGCTTAAATACTATTACAATAACATCACGGGTACCATTATATTGTGCGAGGTCATGCAGAAGCATGGCGTCAAAAAAGTAGTCTTCAGCTCCTCTGCCACTGTATACGGCAAGCCCGAAAGCGTCCCCATAAAGGAGAATTTCCCGCTTTGCCCCACCAATCCATATGGGCGTACCAAGTACATGATAGAGGAGATTTTGAGAGATGTGTATGTTGCGGATAACGAATGGAGCATTATTCTGCTGCGGTACTTTAACCCGATAGGCGCTCATGAGAGCGGCAGGATAGGTGAGGACCCCAATGGCATACCCAACAACTTGATGCCCTATATAACCCAGGTGGCTGTAGGAAAGCGAGAAAAGCTGTATGTATTTGGCAACGATTACGATACCCACGATGGTACAGGTGTAAGGGATTACATCCATGTGGTGGATTTGGCCAGAGGGCACCTGAAGGCACTGGAGAAGGCGATGAAGGACAATGGCGTGGAGGTATACAATCTGGGAACGGGCATGGGGTATAGCGTGCTTGACGTGGTTAAGACCTTTGAGAGGGTTAACGGCGTAAAGATACCCTATGTTATTACCGGAAGAAGGCCTGGGGATGTAGACAAATGCTATGCTGATCCCACAAAGGCGCATAAGGAACTGGGCTGGAAGGCAGAGAAAAACCTTGAGGACATGTGCAGGGATTCGTGGAACTGGCAGAAGAACAACCCCAACGGATATGAGCAATAAATCGGCCGTGTATTCAAACGATGCGGGTCCATGACACAATTGTGAAAATGGCTGCTATTTTTTCCGCAAAGGATAGGGCGTGAAAGTATAATGTACACGATCGGGAAGAAAAGGATATTCGTACTGGTGTCATGGACTGTTGTATTTATATGGATGGCGGTTATCTTCTTATTTTCGGCTCAACCTGCACATGAATCCGATGGCCTGAGCAAAAGTGTAACCCTATTTGTCATTCAGCTGGCAAAAAGAGTTATGCCTTTAGATGAGCTGACTGTGGATATAGCAACGCTAAACCACTTAATTAGAAAATTGGCTCATTTTACAGTCTATTTTGTGCTGGGCATTTTAACTGTGAATGCACTGAGGGCAAGCGGCGTTCCGACATTTAAAGCTGTTGCTTTGGCTTTGGCTATTTGTATTGTATACGCTGCTACTGATGAAATACACCAGATGTTTGTGCCGGGCAGAGGTGCGCAGGTGAAAGACGTGTTGATCGACTCTGTGGGGGCAGTTGTGGGGATTGGTGTTTATGTATTTGTTAGTGATTTCATAGGGCCTTAACAAAATTGCCTACAAGGAGGTGTATCAACTGGTGCGCTAAAGAAGCGCACCAGCTTTGAGCTTCCTTGGCTTTTGAAGGCTATTAATTAATATATCCATCTTTATTTTTTTAGTAGGGATATCATTGTTGTTTTTCAAGCTATGAACAGGGAAGGCCTTCATGTAAGATAGGAGATTTTTTATTCAATGTTTTGTTATGGCCGGGAGTTTAGCGATCCAGTTATCGCTTTGTTTATGAATATTTGTTCCACAAAATAATAATTTTCTGCCTTTTTTAAGCTAACTTCCTTATCCACGTGTTCGTGTTGTTGGTACAAGTACCGCATATTGAACAGCAATTCGAATCCCTGTATCTGGAGAATATACTTCATCTCCAATGTAACCGATATTTCATCATTAACTTTCCATGTTTCCATATAATGAGAAATCCTGTCAGTTGCTAATTCTTCGTAACTTGGAATTTTTGAAATGCTATTCGGCGATTCTGGATAAGTTGTAGGATCTCCGTATTCTTTAGTTAAATCTTGGTACCTATAAATGAGCAAAATCACATGAATAAATTACCATATAAAAAGGTATATAAAAATCAAAACATTTATGCCATCCTTAGATTAAGCACGTTATAGCTTTCATATGTGCCATGATGCTAAAAGGCTATAATGGCAAGGTTTCTGATGTATCAGAGCTTGCTTTTCACAGGCATCGGACCTGCATAGGGAAATTCCTAAGCAATAGCCCGTGGGAAGAGGAGTTGGTTTTAAAATCCCTAAAGGAACATGTTATCGATCGCATATGGAAACTATCCGAAGCCACAGGTGAGCCGATTTATGTAATTATTGATGACACTATACCACGCCCTGTTTCTAAAGGCTTTGTCCTGTGTGATAGCTGGTACAGCTGTAAAAAACTTTTTGATGCCGCTAGGGAACGAGGATATACCTATATAGGAGCTTTAAGGACTAATAGGGTTATATATCCAGAAGGTTATGGGAGCCTTGGGATTAAAGTTCATGCTTTTGCTAAGACACTTACAGCAAAAGATGTCAGCCTAGTCAAAGCTGGTGGTCATGAATATTATATTTACACATACCAAGGCAAGCTCAATGATGTTAAGATGGCAACCATAGTTCTCAGCTGGCCTAAGAATGCCCTTTTCAATGAGAAAGCATTGAAAGCATTTATAAGTCTTGATCCTAATATAGATGTCCAAAGCTTGCTAAATCATTACGTTCACAGGTGGCCAATAGAGACATTTTTTAGAGAAAGCAAAAAGTACCTGGGCCTCATGCTTACCTATGTTTATTGTGAACTTGAAGTAAGCGGTGATGTATTCAATTTTTCTAAGCGGCTTAAGCTCTCTCGCAAGGAGATTAAACAAAACCAAATAGCCTGGATTTATATGCAAGCTCAGGCTGGAATCCCCTTAGAGCAGGTTTTTCAGCTACTAAAGATTGCATAAGGGTATACTAACTTCTCGTAATGGTAAATATTTCTAGCAAATTTGCCCATTTATAGTATTGTCCATTTTTCTAGAATAATTTGGAAACTAAGGCAAGCGTTACAATAGTGTAAACCTCACAAAATAATGCTATAATAAATATGAACAAGCTGGCTCGCTGGTTATAATTATTTTTAAGCCGGTAACTTTGTTCCCTTACAGAGGGGGTGAAGCGGGTGAAAAGATTCTTAAAATACGCGGTATATTATTCGGCGGCCTTACTTTTCATTATATTTAATTTGGTGCTGCTTGATAGCCTAAAATATGAGAAACCTGTTGAAGAGGAGATAAAACCCAAAATAGTGCTTATAAGCCACGTTTACGCCAATCCTTACTGGCAACAGGTACGCTTGGGAGCCGAGAAAGCTGCTAAGGAAAGAGGAGTTATCATAGATTTTCAGGGGCCTGATACTGCGAGTGTTGAGGAGGGTATAAGGTTGATTAAGATGGCGTATGCTGCAAAAGTGAGCGGAATAATAGCCTATGTCCAGGATGAAACCCGGTATAATGATGTCATTAATAAAGTTATAGAAGGCGGTATTCCATTGGTTACCATTGACTCTGATGCCGAAAACAGTAAGCGCCTTGCATATGTAGGCACCGATAATGTGGAGGCGGGAAGGGTGGGAGGCAGAGAAGTGATTCGTCAGATAGGCACCGAAGGCAAGGTTGCTATAATTATGGGCGGCAAAAGTGTAAAGAATCAGATAGAGAGGGTGGAAGGATTTAAAAGCTATATAAGTAGCAACTCAAATATAGTTGTGGCCGCTATTGAGTCATCAGACTCGTATCTATTGGAAGCTGAGCTGGCAGCGAGAAAGATTTTAAATCGGCATCCCGATATAAAAGCGTTATTTTGTACTTCGGCTTTGGATGGGTTAGGTGCAGCCAAGGCGGTTAAAAGTTTGGGACTTGTTGGGAAAGTAAAAATTATTTGTTTTGATGATTTGCCAGAGACCCTTGACAACATCGAGAAGGGGATAATTACTTCTACCGTGGTGCAACAGCCTTATGTTATGGGATATAAAGCCGTGAACATCATTATGGATAACATTGAAGGAAAAACTACGAAGGGGTTGTTTATTACAGATGTGTTGGTGGTTGATAAGGAAAACCTTGATGAGTTCAGAAAACAGCAACAGGAGTACTATAACGAAAGCCAGTAGCTTAAAGAACAAGTTCATTATATTTGCTGTGATTATTATATTGCCTATTGCTACCAGTAATGTTGTGTCTTTAATAATGAGCAATAGGATAAGCAGCACCTATAATATTATGATGAACAGAATGAGCGTCACCAATCAAATTAAAAATAGTTTAAATGAATCGTTTTTTCACTTTAATCAATATATATTGACCAATGCGGAAGAATCTAAACGGCTTTATAAATTTCATTACGATAAAGCCGTTGAAAATGTAATAGCGCTTCAGGAGGATTCGGATCTTAGAAGTAGATACATTCTGAGGGATCTTTTAAATTCCCTGAAGAGTTTTAAGGAAGCTGCAGACCGTACCATTGAGATTTATGACAACCATTCCGGGGTTGATGTGTATTACGAGGAATATGTGTGGACCAAAGAAATCGTATCCTACTGCAATGCTTTTATATCAATGCTGAGCGACAGCTATTTTGATTACAATGTCAACATTTATAATGAGTTGAAGCAAAAGCAGGACTATGTCAACAGGGTATTGATGGCGTATATAATGACGGCATTGATGGTAAGTGCTATCTATACGCTGTTGTTTATAGGCGATATAACAAGAAAACTGAGGGAGCTGGTAAACGTTTCAGAAAAGGTGGTAAAAGGGGATTTTACCTATAATGAAGGTGAAAAGACGTATATTTATGAATTGGACATTCTCTCGGAGGCTTTCAGTAAGATGATTACCCACATAAGCAAATACATTGAATCCTTGCAGGAGAAAGCTGAGCTTGAAAGGAAGCTTCAGGATGAGCAGATGAGGCTATTGAGCTATGAGAATGCCTTAAAGGTGTCACAGCTTAAAATTCTACAGGCTCAGATAAATCCTCATTTTTTGTTTAATACTTTAAACTGCATAAGCCAGACGGCGATTAAAGAAAATGCCGATAAAACAGAAAGCCTTATAAGAGCGGTTGCCGGTATACTCAGGTACAGCTTAAGCATGATGGATCGAAATGCTACTCTAGAAGAAGAAGTAAACGTTGTAAGGCAGTATATGTATATTCAAAAAATAAGATACGAAGATAGGTTTAAGTTTAATTTGAAGATAAATGCCGATTTGAAAAAGGTGATAGTTCCGGCAATGACACTGCAGCCTTTTGTAGAAAACGCATTTATACACGGTATAGAGCCCAAAGAAGAGGGAGGAGTTATAAATATTGAAATAACCGAGCAAGGGGATTTCTGTACAATACTTATAGAGGACACGGGCTGTGGTATGGACGAGGATATGTTGAAAGAAATTATGTCAGATAGCCCGGAACAGCGGCCTGTGGGACATACTACGGGGCTGGGCATAAGGAGTGTTGTTCAAAGGCTTAAGCTGATGTATAACCGTGATGATATCTTCTCAATTGAGAGCAAGAAGGGTTTTGGCACCAAAGTATACCTCAAAATTCCTGTAAAGGAGTAGAGGAAGCCATGATAAGATTTTTAATTGCCGATGATGAAAAGTATGTTCGCGATTCCATTAGAGATGTTATAGAAGCTGCATTTAAGGAGAAGGAAGAGCAAATTGAAATTAGCGAGGCACGGAATGGAAGGGAGGCCATAGAAGTTTCTGAACGTCTAAGGCCCGATATTATAATTATCGATATAAAAATGCCAGGGATTGATGGATTAAAAGCCATACAGGAGATTAGGAATTTTCTACCTTATGCTTATTTTATTATTCTTACAGCATACGACTATTTTGACTATGCCGTGGAAGCAGTAAGGAATAACGTCAGGGAATACATTTTAAAGCCATTTGATCGTGTGGAATTGCGTGAAAAAATCATGGAAGCTGTTGAGCACGTACAGTGTGAAAAAGAAAAGCGTAAGAGAGAGATTGAATATCAGGAGAAGATATACAATTTGATTCCTGTGATGGAGAATGAATTGAGTTACTCTATTGTCAATGATATGCTGGAAGTTATTGACGTTGAAATGTATATGGACTATTTGAACATGTATTTTAAAAATACGTTTTGCATGGTGGTAAGACTTAAGGAAGAAGATGTCGACGATGGGGCGGTTTGCTTTTCTGAAGGATTAAAAACTCAGATTGGTGAACATATTAAGATTTTTTTGAATCAGCGCTATAAAGCCATAGGAAGCTATCGTTTTACCAAGGACCTGGTTTATTTTATTGAAATGTCGATTAATAAAGATGCAAATGAAACTAAATTAAATGTTATCAATCTGGCTTTGGAGGTAAAAAGGGAAGTAAAGAGGTTTTTTGATGTACCAATTAAAATCGGTTTAGGGAAATGCTACGATGGATTACATCAAATGCATAGGTCATATCAAGAGGCCTGTAGGGCTTTAGAATATACGCTTGAAGATGGCAATGTAGTCCATTATGAAGATATTGAACATTTTATAGAACGTGATCAATCTTTAAGTGAAAAGTTTAAAAATGGTTACGGGGAAAAATTTGCTCTTTTTAAAGCGGTAGAGCAATATATTACTGATAACTTGAGAGAAGATATTAACCTTAAGGATACTGCTGCAAAGTTTAATTTAAGCCCCTATTATTTCAGTCGCACCTTTAAAAAGGTGTTTGGGTATAATTTCTCTGATTATTTGAATTTGATTAGGATAAACAAGGCCAAGGAACTGCTTAAGGACGATTCCCTCAGCGTCAAGGAGATATGCTATTTGGTGGGGTACAATGATCCTAATTATTTTAGCAAGGTATTTAAAAAATACGAAGGGGTGACTCCGACCGAGTACAGGGAGAAATTGCACTAAAGCTTGTACCGCAATAGAGTGCAGATCAGTAAAATGTTGCTTTTTAAGAGAGCATGTTTTTATGGCAACTAGGCATCTAATTACGTTGAGGATTGATTGTAAGAATTGTATAATGGGCATGGCTAATAAATCCTTATATCAAATGAAGGGGGAGCTTTTATGAAGAAACTGGTTATCTTTATCTTGGCAGCTGTTATCATGTTGAGCATTGCTGCGTGTGGTTCAGGGACAAAAGATTCAGCAAATCCATCATCTGGTTCTTCTGATAATGGGAAAGATGTCCTTATCGGTGTTGCCATGCCCACCCAGTCTTTGCAGAGGTGGAATCAGGACGGAGCCAATTTGAAAGCGCAACTTGAGGCTAAAGGATACAAGGTTGACCTTCAGTATGCAAACAACGATGTAAATACGCAGATACAGCAAATTGAGAATATGATCCTTAAAGGAAGCAAGGTTCTTGTAATTGCATCTATTGATGGTTCGGCTCTTACTGATGTGCTCAAAAAAGCGGCTGAAAATGGCATAAAGGTCATTGCGTATGACCGCCTTATCATGCAATCAGAACATGTTGATTATTATGCGACATTTGACAATTTCAAGGTTGGCGTTATTCAGGGGCAGTATATCGAAGAGAAGCTTGGATTAAAGGAAGGGAAGGGACCGTACAATATAGAGATATTTGCCGGTTCACCCGATGACAACAATGCAACCTTCTTCTACAATGGTGCTATGAGTGTGCTTAAGCCTTACATCGACAATGGCCAGCTGGTTGTGGTAAGCGGTCAGACGGATTTTGTAACGGTAGCTATTCCAGGCTGGGATTCTGCAAAAGCTCAGGCCAGAATGGACAATCTCATTACAGCTTACTATGCAGATGGTACAAAGCTTGATGCCATTCTTTCTCCCAACGATAGTTTAGCAATTGGTATAGTTGCTTCTCTTAAGAATGCCGGATATGGTACACCTGATAAGCCGTATCCAATTCTGACGGGGCAGGACTGTGATAAACCCAATGTAATTGCCATGATCAACGGACAGCAGTCGATGTCGGTGTTTAAGGATACAAGGGTACTTGCTTCTAAAGTTGTTGAGATGATTGAAGCTATAATTCAGGGCAAAGAGGTACCCGTGAATGACACCAAGACTTATCATAATGGAGTGAAGGTAGTTCCTTCATTCCTGTGCGATCCCGTATATGTAGATGTCAACAATTATAAGGAGATATTGCTGGACAGCGGTTACTATACCGAGGATGATCTAAAGCAGTAGTTAGAGTAATAATTGGGGTTTAAACTCTTTAAAATAATATCTGATGAGCGTATATTTACAAGCCGGACAGGCGTTAGCTGTTCGGCTTGTAAATATCATGTCGTATAGGTTTTTGCTGCTTGGAGACCATATTAATTATATAATGATACTAGGGGTTGATAGAGCAGTGGAATACATTCTTGAAATGAGAAATATTACAAAACTTTTTCCGGGAGTAAAAGCGCTGGACAATGTTAACCTCAAGGTTCGAAAAGGCGAAATCCATGCGCTGGTGGGTGAAAACGGGGCCGGAAAATCTACTCTTATGAACGTGCTAAGTGGTGTTTACCCTTATGGCACTTACAGTGGTAGTATTTTCTTTGAAGGTAAGGAATGCATCTTTAAAGGTATCAAGGACAGCGAGAGAACCGGAATAGTCATCATTCATCAGGAGCTGGCTCTGGTACCGTCTCTTTCTATAGGAGAGAATATCTTTTTAGGGAACGAAAGGGCAAAAAGGTGGCTGATAAACTGGAATCAAACCCATATGCAGGCTGCCGAGCTTATGAAAAGAGTAGGGCTTAGGGAGAATCCTGCTACCCTTGTAAAAGATATAGGTGTGGGTAAACAGCAGCTTGTGGAAATTGCAAAGGCACTGGCTAAGAATGTAAAGCTGCTCATTTTGGATGAGCCAACGGCCGCTTTAAATGAAGAGGATTCAGAGAATCTTTTGAATCTTCTCTTGGAGCTAAAAAAGGATGGGATCACTTGCATATTAATTTCGCATAAGTTGAATGAAGTGCTAAAAGTTGCCGATTCGATTACAATTCTCAGGGACGGTCGTGTGGTTGAAACGCTTGATAAACATAAAGATGATGTAAGTGAAGACAGGATTATCAAAGGAATGGTAGGACGTGAGCTTACAAACCGTTTCCCTGAACGAACGCGCAAAATTGGCGAAGTTATTTTTGAAGTGAGAAACTGGAATGTGTATCATCCTTTGATTGAAGGCAGAAAAGTGATCAAGGATGTAAGCATAAAGGTGCGAAAAGGTGAGATTGTAGGGATATATGGGCTTATGGGCTCAGGTAGGACCGAGTTTGCCATGAGCGTGTTTGGTAAATCTTACGGAAAGCATATAAGCGGACAGATAATAAAGAACGGCAGAGAACTGGTGCTGAATAGTGTGCGCCAGGCGATAGAGAATGGTTTGGCTTATGTTACCGAAGATCGGAAATCAGCCGGACTTATTTTAATTGATGATATTAAAAGAAATATCTCCCTTGCAAGCCTTAATAATATAAGCAAAAACCTGGTAGTTGATGAAAACAGGGAAATATACGTCGCTGAAGAGTATCGCAGGAAGCTCAATATTAAATGCAGCAGCGTGTTGCAGAAGACAGGCAATTTATCAGGAGGAAATCAGCAAAAGGTTCTACTCAGCAAGTGGATTTTTGCTAATCCTGATATATTGATACTGGACGAACCTACCAGGGGTATAGATGTAGGTGCTAAATATGAGATTTATAAGATTATAAACAATCTTGCTGAGGAAGGGAAAGCCGTTATTCTTATTTCTTCTGAACTTCCCGAGATTTTGGGAATGTGCGATCGAGTATATGTTATGAATGAGGGAATGATTGTAGGGGAACTTGATCGCGAGGAAGCATCTCAAGAGAGCATAATGAAATGCATTATACAGAGCATTAAGGAGGTCGTGTAATGCAAACCATTAAAGATGTTTTTAAAAACAACGTAAGACAATATGCTATGTTTATTGCTCTCATTGTTATATCTATATTTTTTCAGATTCTTACCGATGGCATTCTTCTTTTACCCCAGAATGTTACAAACCTGGTTCTGCAGAACAGCTATGTATTAATTCTGGCTATCGGTATGACGCTTTGTATATTGTCGGGTGGCAACATTGACCTTTCGGTAGGGTCTGTAAGTGCCTTTATCGGCGCTGTTGCAGGAACCCTTATAATAAACATGAAAATGGATGTGGGTTTAGCCATATTTATCTGCCTCTTAATAGGGATAGCGATAGGGGTATGGCAGGGGTTTTGGATTGCTTATTTAAGAATACCCGCTTTTATTGTAACCCTTGCCGGGATGCTTATGTTCAGGGGGCTCACCATTGCAATGTTAAAAGGGCTTACATTATCGCCCTTCCCCGAGAAGTTTCAGCAAATAAGTGCGGGCTTTATTCCGGATATGTTTGGAGGCTTTGGTATCAGCTTAAATATTACGGCGCTTATGGTTGGAGCCATTATTTCCGTAATTTACGTAATCTTCCAGTTTAAGAAAAGAGCAGAACAGAAAAGATACGGCTTTGAGGTAATCACAATGCCGCTGTTTATTATGAAGATTATACTGGTTCTCATTGGTATAAACTTGTTTGCTTATTGGTTGGCGGCCTACAAGGGATTACCCATTATACTTGTTTTGATAGGGATTTTAGTCTTTGTATATTCGTTTTTTACCACCAAAACTGTCCCAGGACGTTATATTTATGCTATGGGCGGTAACGAGAAGGCTGCAAAGCTTTCTGGTATTAATACCAATAAAGTCTTGTTTTTCACCTACGTAAACATGGCTTTTCTTGCAGCAGTAGCCGGTATCGTGTTTGCAGCACGTCTGAATGCCGCTTCGCCCCAAGCCGGTATAAACTTTGAGCTGGATGCCATTGCTGCCTGCTTCATTGGGGGTGCATCGGCTTACGGCGGTATAGGTACAGTTACCGGTTCCATTATCGGCGCGCTGGTTATGGGTGTGCTCAACAATGGTATGTCCATAATGGGTGTAGGCAGTGATATGCAAATGATTATTAAAGGCTTTGTTCTGCTGGTGGCCGTGGCATTTGACGTGCTGTCAAAGAACAGGGCAAGGGCGTAAAATTAATTCTTTAGTTAGGAAAAATAATCCCTGCCTTGAAAAAAGGCAGGGATTATTTTGTTTTTGTAAAGAGGGGCCTGTGATTTGTGTGGGTATTATTATGCCGAGACGACGGGTAAGGGATGGAGGCTGGGCCAACATCCGTAAGGTTTGATGTTGATTAAACAACAGTTTTACTTAACCTCTATAATTATTTGGGTAGCAGGAATGCCTTCTGCTGAAGCGGTCAAAACGATATTGCCAGGCTCTCCGTTGGCACGCACAACTACCATGGCACGGCCCTGATAGACTCTGCGCTGATTCCCTACGTACATCTCTTCGCTTACAGGGTTCCCAAGCAGTCAAATGCCTCGTCGATTACCAGCATTCCCAGCCGATCGCATGCATCAAGAAAAGCGGGCGAGGGAGGATTGTGGGCGCAACGCACAGCATTGAAACCATTGGCCTTTAAAAGTTCCACTTTGCGCTCCTCTGCCCTGTCATAAGCCGCTGCTCCAAGCAGTCCGCAATCGTGGTGTACACAGCCACCCCTGAGCTTGATGGAGACGCCGTTTAGCCGAAAACCGTTTTGAGGATCGAAGGAAATGGACCTTATTCCTATTCGGGTTTCAGTGGTGTCAATTACTATGCCGTCTTTTATAACCTCGCTTTTCAAGGTATAGAGATAGGGATTTTCTATTGACCACAGGTTTGCGGGCGATACAGTAAGTTCCTGCTGGGCTTCTGTCTTACTTTCACCGGGAACGTTGAGTTGTATCTCGTCCATTGCTGCTATACTGCCGTTATCTGTTAGTAGTGTGGAGCGAATAGTGACATTTTGGGGTTTGTCAGTAATATTTTCCACTGTAGTTTTTACACAGACGGTTGAGCAGTCGGGGGAGACTTTAGGGGTTGTCGCATATACGCCCCAGGGTGTTATATGCACGCTTTCGCCTATCAGCAGCCACACGTGGCGGTAAATTCCTGAGCCGCTGTACCACCGGGTATTGGGCAGCGCACTGTTGTTTACGGTGACGCGAATTGTGTTGTCCTGACCGTACAGCAGATACGGGGTTAAATCGCAGTGGAAAGAGGTATAGCCATACGGATGACGGGCTACTAACTGGTTGTTAAGATGTATTGTGGCGTTCATATAGACTCCTTCAAACTCCAGGATAACCTTTTTGCCTTTCCACTCAATTGGCGCGTATATGGTTTTTTCGTAGATTCCTATGCCACCGGGGAAAAATCCGTTACTGGCCCCCGCCAGCGTGTTCGGGTCTCTCTTTTGAATTATGCTGAAGTCATGAGGTAGGTCCACTACAGTATACTCGGATGGGATTTCCTGATTGAGCGACGTGCTTATGAGCTTGAACTTCCATTTCCTGTCCAGGTTTTGTCTTTTCATAATTTACAAGATCTCCCCTTTAATCTCGTTTATAAAATTATTTCTACTCGAGTTTTAAGTATTCCTGCTTGTCTTGTTTGCTAATTTTTCTCTTTTTAAATAATGTTTAAACTCTGGCTAGATTTTCTTTAAAACCCGATTCATACTGATTTGCTGATTAGCTGTGGGGGACAGGAAAAATCACCCTTATTGTTGTGCCCTGTCCTGGCTGGCTTTCCAGCTCTATTTTGGCGTTGTGGTGCATTGCACCGTGTTTCACTATTGAAAGCCCCAGGCCGGTGCCGCCCGTTCGGCTGGACCTGCTTTTGTCTACCCTGTAAAAGCGTTCAAATACCCTGCTTTGATGTTCTTTTGGTATGCCTATTCCGGTATCCGAAACTGTCAAAATAACCTTATTATCTTGCTGTAAGATCGTTACATCCACTCTGCCGTTCTTTTTGTTGTATTTTATGGCGTTATCGCATAGGTTGTATATCATCTGTTCCAGTATTTCCTCTATTCCAAGGACAACGCCTTTGTCTCCTGATACAGTGACGGTGACGCCTTTTTCTTTTGCCAGCGGTTCTAAACGGGCGCATACTTTTTTGGCCAGTTCCAGCAGACTCACTTTTTTTCGGGGGATGTCGATGTGCTCCTCGTCAAGGCGAGAAAGTTTTATGATGTCGTCAATGAGGGAGATCAGATGGCGAGCTTCATTGTATATGCGCTCGGCAAAGCGAGGGATGTCTTCTTCCTTTACCATTCTGTTTTTAATGATTTCGGCATAGCCCAGTATGGAAGTGAGTGGCGTTTTAAGCTCGTGGGATACGTTGGCAGAAAATTCGCGGCGCATTTGCTCGGCAGCATACCTTTCGGTTATATCCAGAATTAGGACTACTGCCCCTTTTACCTGTCCGTTGGCCCAGACGGGGTTGGCTGTAATACGGTAATGACAGCTGCCCATTTCCAATATTTCTTCGCAGTGGTCACCCTCAAGGGCTTTTTTTACCGCCGCTCGTAAAGTTAAATCACGGCTCAAGGTGATGATGTTTTTATTGAGGTAGCTGTTTCTATCGTGGCCGCCGAAAATGTGTATGGCGCTTTTGTTGATTGAAAGGATATCGGCTTTTTCATTGAGAAGTATCAAGCCTTCATTCATATTTTCGGTTACGGCATTAAACTCCTCGTGCTTTTCCCTTAAGGCGCGCATCTGATCCTCTATCTGCTTGTTCTGCTGGGCTATGCGCATGAGCAGGGGTGACAATTCATCGTAGACCTCATTGGATAATGGATTTTGGAGGTTTAGCGCATTAATTGGCTCAACTATTTTTTTGGTCTCGCGGCTGGCAATAAACAAGGCGAAAGCAATGGTGACGGCAATGATGAGCAGCGTATATGGCACAAAGTTAAGCATGGCGCTGTAGACGCTGTCAACCACATTTGCTACTCTCAGCACCATGCCATTTTTGAGAAGCACGGCGCAGTAGAACGTCTGCTTGCCCAGCGTTCTTGAGAGGCGTACCGACTTTCCTATGCCATTTTTTAAGGCAGCTAATACTTCTGGCCTGTTTCTGTGGTTTTCCGTGTTTTCTGGCTTTTCAGCGTTGTCAAACAATACAGTGCCATCGCTTGCTATCAGGGTGATGCGATGCGCCTTTGTTGATACGTTCTGCAATACTGGAACAGGGTCCTCTACGTTTTCAAGGCTTGCCGAGATATAGAAGGCCTCTTTTTCTATTTCTCTCTGCATGATGTGGAATATTTGCCTGTATACCACTGCAAAGGTCATGGCGCCGGACAACAATATAGTCAACACAGCTAGGAGGCACATGCTCAGAAATATTCTGCGCTTCATCTTTGTCCTCCAATTCGGTAACCCACTCCCCGTATTGTCTCTATCAGTTCAGCCCATTTGCCCAACTTTTGCCTAAGCAAGCGTATGTGGACGTCAACGGTACGGGTTTCGCCGTCAAAATCATAGCCCCAAACCGCCTCAAGGATTTTGTCTCGGCTGAGAACAACGCCCTGATTTTCCATGAGGTAGCGCAGCAGCTCGAATTCTTTGTGTGTGAGTTCAAGTTTCTTTCCCTCTATGGTAACCTCGTATTTTTCGGTGTCCAAGGTTATGGGGCCTACTGTCAATATCTGTGTTGGTTGATTCCCCCTGGCCGATGTGCGGCGCAGCACCGCCTTGATGCGCGAGATAAGCTCCATCATGCCAAAGGGCTTGGTGATATAGTCATCAGCACCGCTGTCAAGGCCTATTACTTTGTCGTACTCGGTTCCTTTTGCAGTGACCATTATAATGGGTATATCTTTGGTGGTGGGGTGAGACCTCAATTTCTTGAGGACCTTAAGCCCGTCCTGATCTGGGAGCATTATGTCAAGGAGTATGAGCTGTGGTCTTTGATTTGACAGCGCCTCAAAGAAGGCTTTGCCGTTTTCAAAGCCACGGGCTTCAAACCCCACCGTTTGTAGCGTGTACACCACCAATTCCCTTATGTTATCGTCGTCCTCGACGAAGAATATCATATCCTCTCTCCACCTTTATGAACCCCTGTTATGGAGTATTCCACCCATTCGGCAATGTTGGTGGCATGGTCGCCTATCCTCTCGAAGTACTTGGCGATCATGAGCAAATCAACCGCGTACTCGCCGTTTTTCTTGTCATTTCCTATCATATCTATGATTTCCTTTTTTACCTGATTAAATAGGTCATCCACCACATCGTCGTAATCGATTACTGACCTGGCAAGTTCCAAGTCTCTCCTAACGTAAGCGTCTATGCTGTCGGTTACCATTTTGATGGTAGCCTTAGCCATTTCTCCTATGTGTACTGCATTGTCCAGGGTGTGCACATTGCCCAGCAGGATTATTTCGGAGATATCGGCTGCCTGGTCCCCTATGCGCTCCATGTCGGTGATCATCTTAAGGGCTGCCGAGATCTGCCTCAAATCCCTGGCTACGGGGTGCTGATGGAGCAGGAGCTTAAAACACATGCTTTGTATGTCCTTCTCTTTTTGATCGATCTCAGTATCTATGCGTAGGACTTCACGGGCCAAAGAATCGTCATGGTCTATCAAGGCTTTAGCGGCCTTTGATATTGCCGCTTCGCATAAAGCCCCCATCTCTATCAGTTGCTGGTTGAGCAGCTCAAGCTGCTCATCAAAGTTTCTCCTCATTATCCAAACCTCCCAGTTATATAGTCTTCGGTGCGCTTATCCTGTGGCATGAAGAACAGCTTTTCAGTATCGTCGTACTCTATTACTTCGCCGTTTAGCATGAATATGGTTTTGTCTGAGATGCGGGCAGCTTGCTGCATATTGTGGGTGACTATGATTATAGTATAATTCTTCTTAAGCTCAATCACAAGGTCTTCTATCTTTGATGTCGATATGGGGTCAAGGGCCGATGTGGGCTCATCCATGAGCAGAACCTCGGGCTCTACTGCTAAGGCCCTTGCGATGCACAGCCGCTGCTGTTGCCCTCCCGACAGTTCCAGAGCGCTTTTTTTGAGCCTGTCCTTTAGTTCGTCCCATATGGCGGCTGCCCTCAAAGATTTTTCAACGATTTCGTCCAGCTTTACCTTGGATCGTATTCCATGGGTGCGCGGTCCAAATGCGACATTGTCGTAAACGCTCATGGGGAAGGGGTTGGGCTTTTGAAATACCATGCCCACCCTTTTGCGCAGCAGGCTTACGTCGATATCGTATATATCCTGCCCGTCAAGCAGTATTTTACCCGTTATTTTGCAGTTTTCTATTAGGTCGTTCATGCGATTGAGACATCTGAGTAAGGTTGATTTACCGCAACCCGATGGCCCAATGAGGGCAGTAATCTTATTGGCTTCTATATCCAAATTGATGTTCTTTAAAGTGTGAAGTTCTCCATAATAAAGGTTTAGATCCTTGATTGTCACTTTTACCATATCCCATTACCCTTTCGTGATTTTTTTTGCCATCATATTTGAAATCCAGTTTATTATCATTACAACGACCAGCAGTACAACTGCTGTGGCGTATGCCTGATTTATATACAGCCCTTCGCTTGCAAGGACATACATATGCACCGATAAGGTGCGGCCGGATGACAGTAGATTTTTGGGAATTTCAGCCACTGTTCCGGCGGTGTAAAGAAGTGCTGCTGTTTCTCCGACTATCCTTCCTACGCCCAGAATGATACCTGATAATATGCCAGGCATAGCGCTGGGCAGCACAATTCTAAACACCGTGCGCAGCTTGCCTGCACCCAGGGCAAAGCTTCCTTCGCGGTAGGAATTGGGCACGGCCTTTAACGCTTCTTCTGTGGTGCGCATGATGACAGGCAGTATCATTATGGCAAGGGTGAAGGCCCCGGCCAAAAGGGAAAATCCCCAGCCAAGGGCTGTAACAAAGAACAGCAGCCCGAATAACCCGTAGATAATGGAGGGGATGCCGGCCAGCGTTTCGGTGGTCAGCCTTATTATCTCGATCAGCTTGTTCCCGTGCCTTGCGTATTCCACCAGATAAACGGCTGAAAATATGCCCAGGGGTACAGCCGTGAGGAGGGCTACTACCACGATAATAAGGGTGTTTATGACGGCGGGGGTAAGAGACACATTCTGGGAGGTATATTCCCATGCAAACAGGTCAGCCGTTATATTTGGAATCCCTTTAACGAGGATGTATCCGATGATAAACAGCAGAATAGTTACGGTAATGGTAGTGGATAATACCACCAGTAACAGAAGCACAAGGGAAAGAGGAGACCTTCTGTACATCTTTAGCCTGTGACGTATATTCTGCCCCTTTGTTTTAATCATCTGTTTGCCCTCCTTATAAGCAAGGAGAATGAGAGATTGATGATGAGTATGAATACGAACAGTACCACTCCGGTGGCGATAAGCGCACCTCTGTGCAGTTCAGCTGCGTAGCCCATCTCAATGACGATGTTGGTGGTTAATGTCCTGATGCCCTTAAGCAGACCGGCTGGCATCCTGGCCTGATTGCCGGCCACCATTATGACCGCCATGGTCTCGCCGATTGCTCGACCAATGGCCAGTACCACCCCTGCCATGATACCCGAGGAAGCGGCAGGCAGGGTGATGAAGAACACGCTTTGCTCATGAGTTGCACCAAGAGCGAGGCCGCCCTGATAGTAACTCTCGGGGACGGCGCGTATGGCCGACTCGCTTACGCTTATAACAGTGGGTAGTATCATGATGCCCAGCAAGATGGAAGCTGTCAGTATGCTGCTGCCGTTGCCACCAAAAGTATCCCGCACCAGTGGTACCAGCACCACAAGCCCGAAAAAGCCGTACACCACTGATGGTATACCGGCCAATAGGTCGACTGCGGGCTTTAAGAAACGGTATATATACTTAGGGCAGAATTTGGCCATATATACAGCTGTTAGTATGCCGATGGGAACGCCTGTTGCTATGGCGCCTGCTGTTACATAGATGCTCCCAAGTATCATTGGAAGGATGCCGTAAATGCCGCTGGATGGCTTCCATTTTTTTCCTAGGAGAAAATCCAGTACTCCGATTTCAGCCATAGCCGGTATCCCGTTGACAAACAGGAATAAACAAATCAAGGCCACCGCAAAGATAGAAGTGCAGGCGGCCAGCAAAAACACCGTTTGCATTATTTTTTCTCTGAAATGTTTCATCGTCGTATCACCATCTTCTTTAAGTTAAAATGACTGGATGGATTTCGTCGAAAAAATTTTTTGTTGGAAGGGTTTATCTGTAGGGATTTATTCCATAACCTCGGACCATTGCGTTATTTCGCCTGTGAAAATAGCCCTGACCTGCTCACTCGTTAGGTTTTCCACCGGATTTTCTTTGTTGACGATTACCACAAGGCCGTCCATGGCAATGGTAATGGGGGTCAAACCGGCATTGAGTTCGCTCTCTTTCAATTCTCTGGAAGACATCCCTATGTCGCATATGCCCTCTATGGCGGCGTTGATGCCGGCGGTCGAATCGTTGGTCTGAATCTCGATTTGTGCGTTGGGGTTGACTGCAAGGTAGGCCTCTTTAAGCTTTTCCATAAGAGGGGATACCGATGAAGACCCCGCCACTACTACTTTTCCTGTGGGTTTGTTTCCGCTGTAAGTAGGTTTGTTAGATACCGGTATATACCCATTTTCTTCAACCACTTTTTGACCGTCGCTGCTCAAGATAAAATCGATGAAGTCTTTTGTGACTTCGCTTATATCGCCTTTTGTGACAATGATAAACGGACGGGCAACCTTATATTGGCCGCTCTTTACATTTTCTACCGTGGGCTCAACACTGTCAATTTTAAGAGCCTTTACGGTATCGTTTAAAGAGCCCAAGGATATATATCCTATGGAGTATTTGTCTCCTGCGACAGACGTCATCATTACCGATGTATTGTTCGCTATACGTGCTTCTTCGGTGGTGTAATCAATCTTATTTCCGCTGCTGTCTTTCTGCAGAATGCCAAACAGCTCTACGAAAGCGCCTCTTGTGCCCGATCCCTCTTCGCGAGAAATTACGTTAATTTCTCGTGAGGTGTCAAATTGGCTACCATCTTTGCTGCTTGCGGAGTTGTTATCCTTAGATCCACACCCTGCAAAAAGGGTCAACATGAATATTGCGCATATGAATAGTGTTATTGTTCTTTTCATAACGTATTCTCCTTTCTAACATGAATTTATTTGATTTCATTAAACAGTATAAAATGGCAATGTAAAGTTGGAGACAAGCCTGTGTTAAATCTGTGTAAAATATTTTTGTGTTTTAAATGTCTTCTAAAGGGGTAAACATAATAAATAAGAATTTTTGTTTTTATGGCGGTAAGTGGGTTTCTTGTAACCATTGCTTCCCTTGATGGGTTAGCAAACCACAAGGGAGTAGAAAATACTTTGTTAGGGAGATGATGATATGCCGGATTTGAAATTTAAAGCAAAAGCCTACAGTGAAAACCCCACCAAGACGGTGGTGGAGACAAGGGGATTTAAGATTGTCATCGATGAGCCTGAGAGCTTAGGAGGGACCAATGCAGGGGCCAACCCGGTGGAGTATCTGCTGGCTGCTCTGGCTGGGTGCATCAATGTGGTAGCCCATGTGGTGGCAAAAGAGATGGGCTTCGAAATAAGGGGCTTGGAGATCGACCTTGAGGGAGATTTGAATCCCGCAAGGTTTATGGGCAAGTCTACCGCTGACAGGGCGGGGTACAAGGAGATTAGGGTGAATTTAAAGGTGGATACCGACGCCGATGCCGAAACGCTGTCTAAATGGCTTGACGCCGTAGAAGACAGATGCCCGGTGAGCGACACCCTGTCCAACGGTACACCGGTAAAGATAAGCCTGGCATGAAAGTGGTGCACAGGCTGGTTGTATTAGGAATATGGAGGGAGTACGAGGGAAAGTAATCTCATTCAATTTTTTGCGAGGAAGACGGTATATAAATGTTGATGTGGAAGCGCCCGCACACTCGTGACTTCAGTCGAGAGTAAGGACGCAGTAGGGTAGGAACTACCCGAAGTTACGCCTGTGGAGATAGTAGGTTGCGAGGTCAATAGAGAAGGAGTTTCGCGGATTTGGTCGTGGGAGGTTCAAAACAGGATTAAGAAGGTTGTGTTCAGGAAAGCTATATCTAGTAAATGCCAAGCATTTAAAAAGAGGGGTAGCCCGAGGAGCCTATAAGGCTTTGATAGGGGGCTGTCCTCTTTTTGTGTTTTTACATATGAAAAGTCTAGCCACGTCATTGTTGTATGTTTTAAGGTACATCTTTTCTGTATCGCTCCTAGATGTCTATATCGTTTTCTATGTAAATTTTCAGCTGCTATTTGTTTGACATTTACCAATACACAACTTAAAAAGGGCGTATTGGAGCTGTGCATCCTTTATCAGTTGAAGGATAAGGAACTGTACGGTTATCAAATAATGAAGGCTGTTAAGGACCAGTTCAGCGATGTATACGATGGATCAATATATGCCATACTCCGGCGACTTAACGCTGAAGGATACACGCAGACGTATATAAAAGACTCTCCTAGTGGACCTGCCAGGAAGTATTACCGCATCACTCCGGCAGGTGTTGATTATCTTAACAGGACGATAGCGGAATGGCAGAGGTTGGTTGAGGGAGTTAGGAGGCTGGGAATACCTTTTTAGGGCCTTGTCTAGAAAAAACTGTATTTTCCGCATTTGAAGAAATCGATGAAGAGGTGTAGAATGGTTTATAAGGGAGGGGGATGTGTGGAGGTGTACAGCCTGGAAAATGCCGAAAGGTTTTTGAATGCCTTCAACAGGATCGAGAACTTTTTGAGGAAGGAGACAAACAGCAAACCAGGGGTTTCCTTTGTGGAACTTGTAAGTAGAGCATCCAAATTCAACAATGTGGTGGATAAGTACAAAGACGATTTGAGGGAGTTTGCCCAGCTTAGAAATGCCATAGTGCATCAGACCACAGAACAGCCCATAGCCGTTCCTATAGATGAGGTGGTGCAAAGCATTGAATTTATAGCCCAGTACCTATTATCGCCTCCCAAAGTGATACCCACTTTCCAAAGAAAAGTGTTTACGATGTATGATGATGATAGCGTTAGAAACGCGATGATAAACATGTACAGGAAAAAGTATTCTCAGATACCTATATATACGAGGGACGGCGAGTTTGTCTTTCTCTTGACCACATATACCATAACAATGTGGCTGGGCGAATGCATGGATAAAAATATATTGAATCCGGGAGATTACCTCATAAGGGATGTGGCTTGCTATGAGGCCAACTGTGATAACTATCGTTTTGTAAGTTCGCAGGCCACATTATTCGATGTCCTCGAGATTTTTCACCATGCTCAGCGTAAAGGCACCAAGCTGGAAGCCGTGCTCATTACCGACAGCGGTAATATTCAGGACAAGCTTATGGGCATAATTACTGTGTGGGATTTGCCTCAAATAAATGAGATACTTAATTTGTAGAGGGATGTTCTCTAGGTTTATCAACATTATTTATGAAGAGAACTCATAAGATAAACACCAAGGTTGTGGTATAATCTATATAGAAAATAGAAAAAGTGCAATTTTAAATGGAGATCTAAGAGGTCTCGAAACCGAATATGCAAACAAGCCAAAACCAAGCTTTGAAACTTTTCGAGAGCGTACACAATACATTATAAGGAGATAATCTTTATGGATAAAAAGACAGTGGCAAATATATTGAATGAGATTGGGTTACTACTAGAGCTTAAAGGAGAAAACCCCTTTAAATCGAGGGCCTACTACAATGCGGCGCGCATTATTGAGGTCCTTGACGAAGATTTGGAGGCGATGGTAAAAGAAGGGCGCCTTAGGGATGTAAAAGGCATTGGGGAGGCCCTTGAAAAAAAGATTACCGAGCTTGTAACCACGGGAAAGCTCAAGTACTATGAGGAGTTGAAGCAGTCTGTGCCTCTCGGCCTTGTGGAGATGCTCAAAATTCCCGGGCTGGGGCCTAAGAAGATAAAGACATTGTACGACAAGCTGGGCATTACTACTATAGGGGAACTTGAGTATGCCTGTATCGAAAACAGGCTATTGAGCCTCCCAGGCTTTGGCGAAAAGACGCAAAAGAAAGTCCTTGAAGGCATCCAGTTTATAAAGCAGTTCAGCGGCCATCATCTATATTTTGAGGCTTACGAGGAAGCGGTAAGGCTTAAAGAATATTTGGAGAGTACAGGCCTGGTTATAAGGTGCGAGATTGCAGGCAGTATACGGCGCAAGAAGGAAATCGTAAAGGACATAGACATGCTGGCCACCTCCGCTCAGCCGGAAAAGCTTATGGAGTGCTTTGTGAATTACCAGGGCGTCAAAGACGTGGTGGCCAAAGGCGATACCAAAACCAGCGTCGTTTTGAATTCAGGTATCAATGCCGACCTGAGGGTAGTGAAAGATGAGGAATTTCCTTATGCCCTTCATCATTTTACCGGAAGCAAAGAACACAACACTGTCCTGAGGCATAGGGCAAAGGCCATGGGTATAAAGATGAACGAGTACGGGCTTTTCAAGGGCGATGTTTTAATAAGGTGCGCTTCCGAAGAGGAAATCTTTGAAAAGCTCAATCTGTGTTATATCCCGCCTGAGCTCAGAGAAAATGCCGGCGAGATTGAAGCGGCCGAAAGAGGAGAGATCCCAGTCCTGGTGGAAGAGAAGGATTTAAAGGGCGTATTCCATGTGCACACGACGTACAGCGATGGGCGAAACTCCCTAGCTGATATCGTACAAAGATCTCGGGAGCTGGGGTACAGTTACATAGCCATTACCGACCACAGCCAATCGGCATTTTATGCCAACGGACTCAGCACGGAAAGGCTTTTGGAACAGTGGGAGGAGATAGAGGCTTTAAACAGAGAAGACGATGATATAGTTATACTAAAAGGCATAGAGGTGGATATACTGCCTGACGGCTCCCTTGATTACGGCGATGACGTCTTGGAGAAGTTTGATTTGGTGATAGCGTCAATCCATTCACATTTCAAGATGGGCAGGGAAGAGATGACGAGGAGGGTAGTAAAAGCCATTGAAAACGACCATGTACACATTGTAGGGCACTTAACCGGCAGGCTTCTGCTTTCAAGGGATGGCTATGAAATAGATGTGCATGAGGTCATTGAAGCTGCCAGGGAGCATGGGAAGGTTATTGAGATAAATTCCAGTCCCTACAGGCTGGACCTTGATTGGCGGTACATAAAACATGCAAAGGAAAGAGGGGTAAAGTTTGCCATATGCCCCGATGCCCATAGCATAGAAGGGCTTGAAGACGTGAAGTACGGGATTGGGATTGCCAGAAAGGGCTGGCTTGAGGCCAAGGATGTCATAAACACATATGAGATACAACAGGTTTTAGATTTTTTGAAAAATACGTAATATGGGGAAAACCAGGGATGTGATCCCTGGTTTTTTTTGTGATTATTTTTCTCTTCGATGCATATTGATGATATTGATAGATTTGATTAAGGTATTAACTTCAGCAAAAGATAATGATGGATTTTGAGTATGGCTTGTATTTTTTGAAGTCTGTTAAAAATTTAACGATATCTCAGGAGGGGGTTTAATGACGATATATGATATTGCGATTATTCCGCTTATCGTGGGCATAGTGGAGCTCTTAAAGCAGATCGGGCTTCCATCTAAGTTTGCTGCGCTTGTATCGGTATTGCTCGGGATAGCCATTGGAGTGGTATACCTCTCGCCCAATGATATTAAAAAAGGAATACTTGTAGGACTTGCTCTTGGCCTGGCAGCATCTGGATTGTATTCAGGAACAAAGAGCACTGTTGAAGGGATTAAAAGCTTGTCTATTGCAAAAGATAGAAAGTGATTGTGTTTTGTTTTTCTTGTTTGCGTTAGTAATTGGGCAAAAAGTTATGAATTGACATAGGATAAAATGTGTATTAAAATACACATAAGGAGGTGTATGATGTGAGGACCAACATTTATATAGATGAAAAATTGATAGAAGAAGCTAAAAAGCTTACAGGGTTGAAGACAAAAAAGGATGTAGTAAACCTGGCTTTGGAAGAGCTGATAAAAAATCGGAGGCGTAAAAACCTTTTGGATATTCAGGGTAAGATAAGCTTTGTTGAAGATTATGATTATAAACAAATGAGGGGAAATCATGATTTTAGTTGATACATCGGTGATGATAGCCTTTTTAAAAGGGATAAAAAACAAGCAGACCGAGAAGCTGGTTATGATAATAAAAAATGATTTGCCTTTTGGTATAAATGATTTCATATATCAGGAAGTGCTTCAAGGAGCAAGGACTAAAAGAGAATTTAATTTATTGAAGGAATATCTTGGAAGCCAGAGGTTCTTTAATTTGAAATATGGGAGAAAGTCTTACGAGATGGCGGCAGAGCTGTATTTTAGATGCAGAAAACATGGAATTACTATACTCAGCACCATTGATCTATTAATAGCTCAGACTGCTATAGAAAATGACCTGTATCTTTTGCATGATGATAGGGATTTTTCGTTGATGGCCAGTATAGAGCCGAAACTCAAGGAATATTGAGGTATATTTTGATAAATGGTAGTTGAATATGATATGGTAAAAGAGTATAATGAAGTAGTAGTTGTATTGTCATTTTGGTAGGGCGTATACAGGATTCGAAATATTAGGAGGAAGTTATCATGGAGTATCCGCAAATACCCAACTACTATGCTCTCATTGACCACCTGGTTGAATATGCAAAATTACGGTGTGAATACGGTGCGCAGGGCGTTGAAAGCATTCTTCAAGAAGTCAAGAAAAGTTTAGAAGATGCTATTTCTCGTATAAATCAACTGCCAATTGATGAACAGATGGCTCGACAAGAGCCAAATTCTTTAAATGAAATTCGTAGTTTAAGGCCTAATGGTCCTAGACGGTTGTGGAAAAAATTTCAAAAAGATAAATATCTGGAGAAATTGGAAGGAGCCCTTCTTGCGCGTATGGCGGGTTGTACCCTCGGGGCTATTGTAGAGGGTTGGTCAATAGAAAGCATGCAAGAATGGGCTAATTTTATTGGCGATCCTTTTCCTCCTGTTGATTACTGGTCCCAGGCTAAGAATCCTTCAAACATTCGATATGGTAAAAGCCCAAATTATACCTATACGCGTGATGGAATGTGTGGTGTGCCGGTAGATGACGATATTACATATACCTTACTAGGACTTCTAATAGTAGAAGAATATGGTAAAGATTTTACGACCGAGGATGTGGCAAAGGCGTGGAAAAAATATTTGCCCATGGCATGTACAGCAGAGGATATAGCTTTAAAGAATATAAAGGCTGGTATAAGCGCTTATCAAGCTGCTGATAAGATTAACCCGTATTGTCAATGGATAGGCGCCTCTATACGTTCAGATCCGTGGGCTTATATGGCACCTGGATATCCTGAAAAAGCTGCTGAAATGGCGTACAGGGATGCTTATCTTAGTCACAGGCGCAATGGCATATACGGCGAGATGTTCTTCAGCGCTGCTCAAGCTGCTGCCTTTGAGGTTGACAACTGTGTGGACGCCATTAAGATAGGACTTACAGAGATTCCCAGTGATTGTCTTTTGGCACAAGCTGTCAGATGGGCACTTGAGGAAGCAAAAAACATAAAGGATTATCGTGATGCACGCCAGGCTGTGGATGAACGGTTTAAGGGTATGAGCAGTGTGCATACTATAAACAATGCGTGTTTGACAATTTTTGGATTAATAATAGGGGGAACAGATGTTACTAAGGTGCTTTCACAGACGGTGGCTATGGGGTTAGACAATGATTGCACTGCAGCCACAGCTGGAAGCATAGTGGGCGCAATAGTTGGAAAAAAGGGGATACCTGAACACTGGTACAAATCTTTTAATAATACGATATACACATATATGAATGGTGCAGAAGTATTTAAAATAGACGATGTGATAAATAGATTTGCTATACAAGCTGAGAAAATATTGGAGTGCTAGTATCAAATGATGCAAATGTGATTTAAAGTTTTTTGCTTTTTTGCATTGCTAAGCGTATCGTTTTATTTATTGTATGATATTTCATATATGTAATTTTATAGTTTAAAGGAAGTGCAGAGAAAGATGGATGTCAAGCTGGGCAACTTGACGCTCAAGCATCGTACACGTGAACCTCGCGGGCCGGTGCAACTAGCCCTTGAATTGGTAGAACCTGGTGATTTGGATAGCTGTGAACAACCGGAGCGTGTAACAAAACATCTCCCCCCTGGAATAACTTCAAAGATGTTGTATCAGGATATTATTAGGATAGCATGGCCGGCATTTATGGAATTCATTCTTACGCAGCTGGCATCCATGGCTGACATGATGATGGTGGGCCAGCTGGGACCGTGGGCTATTGCTGCTGTCGGGTTGACAAATCAGCCCAAGTTTTTGCTAATGACCATGTTTATGGCCATGAATGTGGGAGCTACCGCGTTGATTGCGCGGTACAAGGGTGAGGGCAATCAACAAAAAGCAAACACAGTTTTGCGTCAGGCGCTGGTGCTGACGTTTGTATTATCGGCGATTTCTTCAATTATAGGCTTTATATTTTCGGAACCGATGGTGCGTTTTATGGGGGCAGCCGATGAGCAGACGTTGGCCGGTGGTACAGTTTATTTAAAGATTCAAATGGTAGGTTTTGTGATTTTGGCCTTGACTAGTACCATTACGGCGGCTCTGCGGGGCATTGGGGATTCAAGGACGGCAATGATGTATAATCTAATCGCCAACGTGGTTAATGTGATATTCAATTATATGCTGATATATGGACATTTTGGCTTTCCCAGGATGGAAGTGGCCGGTGCGTCTATAGCTACCGTCATAGGACAGTGCGTAGCCTTTGTGCTGGCTATGTTTTCTGTACTGCGAGGGAATCAATACCTTAAGCTCAGCTTCAAAGACGATTTTAGGCCGAAATGGGACATAATGAAAAGCATATTTAATATAGGTATGCCTGCAATGGTTGAACAGCTGGTTATGAGAGCGGGGATGATAGCCTATTCGGTAACCGTTGCATCCCTGGGGACAGTGGCTTTTGCAACCCACAATGTATGTATGAATATTCAATCCATGTCGTTTATGAATGGTCAAGCCTTTGGCGTATCTGCTACTTCGCTTACAGGACAGAGCTTGGGGAGAAGGCGCCCTGATATGGCCCAGGCCTACAGCAGGTATACAAGGCGCATAGGGATGATAGTTTCTCTAGTGCTTGCTCTGATATTTGTCCTGTTTGGAAAGGAAATAGTGGCGCTGTATACCAATGATGAGGTGGTTATAGAGCAGGGCGCTCAAATACTCATGCTGGTGGCTGTTATTCAGCCTTTTCAGTCGTCTCAGCTTATTTTGGCCGGCGCTTTGAGAGGTGCAGGGGATACAAGGGCCACTGCGATGATTATATTTATAACTGTTCTGTTGGTACGTCCAGGATTGGCTATGTTTACCATTCACGTATTAAAATGGGGACTGATAGGTGCGTGGATTGCTTTGATGGCTGATCAATTTCTCCGATCGTTGCTGGTGCTGCTGAGGTTTAATTCGGGCAAATGGAAAACCATAAAAGTATAGCGATAAGGGGACTGGTGTATGGAACCGCCATTTGAGTTGAGCACTGCGATAGAGGAGCAGCTTGCGTTTTTGCCTGTAAAGAAGCTTGCGGCTCTTGCATCTAAGCTTTCTGAGGATTATCGCAGCGGCAAGATTTTAGGCAGGGAACCCTATATTTGTACTTATGAAGAAGCATTGGCTTATGTGGCTTTCAGGTTGCCCGCCACATTTGCCGCCGCCTATTTTGCCCTGTCCCAGGTGAAGGAACGGCTGCCGGCTTTAAGCCCTAAGACGCTTTTAGATGTGGGAGCTGGGCCGGGTACTGCCATGTGGGCTGCTACTATGGTGTGGCCGGAGCTGGAGCATATAACTCTCACTGAGCGAGAGCAGAATATGATAGATATTGGCAAAAAGCTGGCAGAATATGCCGGACGGCCTTCTATAAGGCAGGCAGAGTGGATAAAGGCTGACGTGATGGGCGAGTGGAACGCACCTCAGCATGACGTGGTGATAGCCTCATATGTGCTCAACGAGCTGCCTCCGCAGAGCATAGAATCGTTTGTGTTAAGGCTATGGGAGAGAACCGGATCAATTTTGATCTTTATAGAGCCGGGGACGCCTGCTGGATTTTCATTGATAAGGCAGGTACGGGAGCGGCTGCTGGCGCAGGGTGCCAGTATTGTAGCACCGTGTCCCCATGGCAATTCCTGTCCAGTTCCGGAGAATGACTGGTGCCATTTTTCACAGAGGTTGAACCGTACCCGGCTGCACAGGCAAATCAAAGGTGGCACTCTCTCGTATGAAGACGAGAAGTTTTCTTTTGTGTGTTTGTCCCGCATCCCGGGATCAGACATAAAAGGTATAGTTGTGCGACATCCGCAAATAAGAAAGGGGCACATCGATCTCAAACTGTGTACCCCTCAAGGCATTGTAAATGCGACTATCACTCGAAAGGACAAGGAGAGGTTTAAAGAAGCCCGCAAGCTGGACTGGGGTTCGATTGTGCAGTGGTAATCTATGTCAAGATTTTTCAGGACCAGGCCCTATTCTCATTTAGCATAGGCCGCATTTAGCTCGGCATTCAAATCAAGGGCATCGCATTGCTCCAGCTCTTTGCACAGCAGTGCACGGATGTAGCCACGATCGGTGGATGTGGAATGGATATAAAATCCCATGCCGTAATAGAAACGTATGAGTGATGTCATCTTTGAAGCGGTGTGAAGCGTAAGAACACGCAGGCCAAGCTTCCTGGCCTCCTCTTCTACCGCTTTGATGAGGGTTTTTCCTACGCCGCAGTTTTGCACTTGGGGTCGTACGCCAAAACGGCTGATATAGCCCACTTTCCCGGGGGGCAAAACCTCCAGGCGGATGGTGCCCACCGGTTGACCATCAAGGAAGGCTATGAATATGGTCTTTTTTCGCATCTCTTCCAGGATGATGTGCGGGGTTTCTTCAAGTGCCGATACTTTATCGGGAAGACCCAGCTCCCTTGCGTATTCTTTAAACGCTTCCTGAACGATCTCGTGTATTGTAAACACGTCCTGTTCGGAAGCCTTCTTTATTACCAGATCCATTTTCATCCGTCCCCTTTTTATGAAAATTCAATGTTGTTTTGTTAATAACGAGAGACGTTGTATTCCAACTTTTTACAACTACATTAACATTTCTTGTATGAGCTTTTGGATTGCAAGCTAAATAGACTATCACTATCAACTTAAGCCTACTTATCATCTATCTCTCATCAAGAGCACCATAATGGCTTTATGAGCGTGCAGGCGGTTTTCAGCCTCATCAAACACTACCGATTGCGGACCGTCTATGATATCATCCGTTACCTCTTCGCCACGATGGGCCGGCAGGCAGTGCAAAAAGATTGCATCGCCTTTGGCGTGCGAAAACAGCTCTTTGTTGACCTGGTATGGGCCAAATACCCTTGCACGGCTTTCAAACTCGTGTTCCTGCCCCATGCTAGCCCATACATCGGTATACACCACGTCTGCATCCTTTATGGCTTCCACCGGGTCGTTGGTTATCAATACGCTTGCTCCGGTGGCCTTTGCGTTTTCCTTTGCCATTTTGACGATTTCCTCTTTTGGTTCATAGCCCCTGGGAGAGGCTACCGATATGTGCATCCCTACTTTGGTGCATCCGATAAGCAGGGAATGAGCCACGTTGTTTCCATCCCCTATGAAGGCTAGTTTAAGGCCGCTTAAAGTACCTTTTTTCTCGTATATCGTCATAAGGTCGGCCAGTATCTGGCATGGATGCAAAAGGTCGGTAAGCCCGTTTATAACGGGAATGGAGCTGTATTTGGCCAATTCCTCTACGTCCTGCTGCTTGAAGGTCCTTATCATTATCCCATCCAGATAGCGGGAAAGCACCTTGGCGGTATCGCTTATGGTCTCTCCGCGGCCCAGCTGGATGTCGCTGGCGTTTAGAAAAAGGCCATATCCTCCCAGCTGGTAAATGCCCACTTCAAAGGAAACCCTGGTGCGGGTAGAGGATTTGGTGAATATCATGCCCAGAGTTTTGCCCTTCAGATAGGGATGGGGAATATTTGCCTTGAGTTTTTTCTTCAGGTCAAAGGCCGTGCTCAACACCTGGTATATTTCGTCCTGAGTGTAATCCTGCAGGGTTATAAGGTGTTTTTGCGAAAAAGGTTTTTCTGGCTTGTAATTGTACAGATCCACCATATCATTTCACTCCTTCTGCAATCTTTCTATTAACCAGTACTGCATACTGTTTGCACTATCATTTTTCGTGATTTGATTGGGTTGTCATTTTTACCAGGGAAAATTTTTTATTTTTGGGTTTCCATTATACCTTTAAATATCTTATCCAGAGTATCTATCAGGCCGTCGATCTCTTGCCGGGTGATCACCAGCGGGGGTACGAACCTCAGGGTGTTGTGCCCGGCGCAGTTTATGATGTATCCTTGATTAAGTGCCGCATTTACTATTTCTTTGCCCGGAACGGATGGATCAAGCTCCATGCCCAGCATAAGCCCTTTGCCCCTTACGCCTTTGATGAAGTGGTATTTGTCTTTCAGGCTATAGAGCTTTTGCTTGAAATACTCTCCTACTTGAGTGCATCTGTCAATCAGACCATCATTCAAAAGGGTGGTAAGCACGGCTATGGCTGCCGAACAGGCCAGGGGATTTCCTCCAAAGGTAGAGCCATGGCTTCCGGGCTCGAAGGTCGATGCCACGCTTTCCTTGGCTATTATGGCACCTATTGGTACGCCGCCTCCCAATCCCTTTGCCAGGGTGATGATGTCGGGCTGTATGTCAAAGTGCTGGTACGCGAACAGCTTGCCGGTCCTTCCCATGCCGGTTTGAACCTCATCGAGTATGAGCAAAATGCCTCTTTCCCTGCACAGCTGTTCCAGCCCTTTTACGTATTCATAGGTGGCTTCGATGACGCCGCCTTCACCTTGAATCAGCTCTATCATGACGGCGCATGTACTGTCAGTGATGGCGTTCTTTAGAGCTTCCAGATCGTTGTAGGGTACGCTTTTGAATCCGGCTGGCATGGGGACAAAGGGTTTTTGGTATTTCTCCTGGCCTGTGGCAGCAAGGGTGGCCAGGGTTCTGCCGTGAAACGAGTTGATGGCCGTTATTATTTCATATTTATTCATACCCTTGTCCCGGAAATATTTTCTGGCCAGCTTAATGGCCCCTTCATTGGCCTCAGCTCCGCTGTTTGCGAAAAACACCCTGTCGCCGCAGCTGTTTTCTACCAGAAGCTTTGCCAGCTGTGCCTGGGCTTCGATGTAAAACAGGTTTGAACAGTGGATCAATTTCTGTGCCTGGGAGGTGATGGCCCCCACCAGGGCAGGATGGCCATAGCCCAGCACGTTGACTGCTATTCCGGCGACAAAATCGGTGTATGCTTTTCCTTCTTTATCGTATAGGGTAGATTGCCTGCCGTATTCGAATACCACTGGCAGCCGTTCCCCGAAAGTATTCATGTAGTATTTCTTATCAAGGGCTATTATTTCCTGTGTATCCATCTTTTGACCCCCTTTAAATTGATGCTTATAATTATACAATAAAATGAATAAAAATGCAATAATTAAAAGATTACGATTTTATTGTTCTAGAAAATAGTTTCTTCGGTAAACAAACTATTGATTATTGAATAAAAAACATATATACTCTTATTTGTATAAACATTTCATAAATTTGCAAAAATTTGTAGTGCATTGAGGGGGTATCTAAAATTATGAAAAAAAAACGGTTATTACTGGTGATGGTACTTATGATAGCGGTCTTTCTTTTATCGTGCAGTCAAAAAGGAAATGGACCCCAACCAGGGCAGGTAAAAGAAAATGATGATTCTGATGCAGCACAAGTATCGGGTGAGGATAATAAAAATTTGGGCGAAAAAAGTTCTGATAATACCGATGAACAAAGTCAAACTAGTGAGGGGGTAGAGCCAGTGATTGTCGATGGTTATGATATTACTGCATCGGTGACAGGTACACCTCTTAAAGATGCTTATAAGGATTATTTCAAAATAGGCGTGGGCTTAAACGGATCTTCGCCTTCAACTGATACCATTCGATCTGCTGCTATGGTAGAGATCATCAAGTATCATTTCAACAGTGTGACTTATACCAATCTTATGAAGCCATCCTATTTGCTTGATCAAAAAGGAAGCATAGAAAATTATAAAAATGGAAATCCAGAGCCCGCAGTAAAATTTGATACCGTCATCCCTGGTTTGGAATTTTGCAAAGAAAACGGCATTCAAATGCGAGGACATGTTCTTGTATGGCACAATCAAGTACCGGACTGGTTTTTCCGTGAGGGATATGAATCCGATGGTGAATTTGTGGATAAAGAGACCATGCTGGCGCGAATGGAAAGTTACATTAGACAGGTTCTGGAATTTACGCAGAAGGAATACCCGGGCGTAATATATGCATGGGACGTTGTAAATGAAGCCGTTGAAATAACCGACGGTAGCTTTGAGACTGAATCAGGTTTTAATATTCGAACTAAATATGATGGTAACAAGGATAATCTGTGGTATAAGGTAATAGGTGTAGAGTACGTTGAAAAGGCATTTGAATATGCTAGGAAATATGCAGCGCCAGGGGTTAAGTTGTTTTACAATGATTACAATACTTTTCAGCCCAAAAAGACCACATGCATCATGAAGCTGGTATCTTATTTGAAGGAGAAAGGACTGATTGACGGAATTGGCATGCAAGGCTATATGAACCTGACATATCCTGGCATAGTAGATGGACCTGACAGTTTCAAAACGGCAATTTCTGAGTTTGCTAAGCTGGGGTTGGAGATACATATTACTGAGCTGACCATAAGCAGCGATGATAAAAGCGAACAATCCATGAAGAAGCAGGCTGAACGCTATAAAGAAGTATTTACCGTATTAAAAGATATGGATACTGCAAGTGGTGGTAATGCTAACATTACCAGCGTGACTGTGTTTGGTTTGATGGATGAATATCTTTTTTACAGCAATGACAAAACCTATTCTCGCTTATTTGATGGCAAATTGCAGCCAAAGCCTGCGTTTTACAGCGTTCTGTCTGTGGTAGAGTAGAGGTTGTCAACAGTAGTTAAAAAAGCAGCCGGGTGTACACCCGGCTGCTTTTTTTAAAACCGCGTTTTCTCCTCCAGATAATCTTCTATCTCTTCTATTTTGATTCTTATCTGATCCATGGAGTCCCTGTCTCGAATTGTAACGGTGTTATCCTCCAGCGTATCGAAATCCACGGTTATGCAGAATGGAGTTCCGATCTCGTCCTGGCGCCTGTAGCGCCTGCCAATGCTTCCAGTTTCGTCGTAGTCCACCATGAACTTCTTGAGCAGGTTAAGGTACAACTGCTGTGCCGGCTCGCGCAGCTTTTTCACGAGTGGCAATACTGCTGCTTTAAAGGGAGCCAGCGCCGGGTGCAGCCTCAACACCGTCCTCACATCTCCGTCTTCCAGCTGTTCCTCGTCGTAGGCGTTGCACAGGAAGGCCAGCATTATACGGTCAACGCCCACTGAAGGCTCTATACAGTAGGGGATGTATTGCTCGTTGGTGGTTGGATCCAGGTAATTGAAGTTTTCACCCGAATATTTTGCATGCTGTTTCAAGTCGAAATCCGTTCTGTTGGCTATACCCCACACCTCGCCCCAGCCAAAGGGGAACCGATATTCTATGTCGGTGGTGGCTGTGCTGTAATGGGATAGCTCCTCCGGGGAGTGATCTCTAAAGCGAATGTCCTCTTCTTTTATCCCCAGGTCAGTGAGCCATCTCTTGCAGAAGTCCTTCCAGTATTGGAACCACTCCATGTCCTCTCCCGGTTTGCAGAAGAATTCCAACTCCATCTGTTCAAATTCCCTGGTTCGGAATATGAAGTTGCCCGGAGTAATTTCGTTGCGGAAGGCCTTACCTATTTGCCCGATTCCAAAGGGGATCTTCTTTCTTGATGTCCTGAGTACGTTCTTGAAGTTGACGAATATGCCCTGTGCTGTTTCAGGTCTCAGGTACAGCTCTGATTTTGAGTCCTCGGTGACACCCTGGAAGGTCTTGAACATCAGGTTGAAGTATCGTATAGGGGTGAAGTTGTGCTTGCCGCAGTCTGGACAGGGAATTTGGTGCTCCTGTATGAAGTTTTCCATCTGCTCGTCGCTCCACCCAGCCACCGAGGGGTTGGGCATGCCTTGAGCTGCCATGTAATCTTCAATCAATTTGTCAGCGCGAAAACGGGCTTTGCACTCTTTGCAGTCCATCAACGGATCGTTAAACCTCTCCAGGTGGCCGGAAGCCAGCCAGGTACGGGGGTTCATGATGATGGCGGTATCCACGCCGACATTGTATGGGCTTTCCTGGATGAATTTTTTCCACCAGGCTCTTTTGATATTGTTTTTAAGCTCTACTCCCAGAGGGCCGTAGTCCCATGTATTGGCCAGTCCGCCATATATCTCCGAACCGGGATAGATAAAGCCACGGTTTTTACATAGGGCTACTATCTTGTCCATCTTATCCTGTGTTGCCACGCTGTGTATACCTCCTCGTAATTGAATTTAGCTTATACCGGCTTTTTATGTAATCAACCTGCGAATTTTCACGGTTATCAAAATAATATCATACTATGGATACAGTTGCAACAGCTGTAACTTTTATGCTGTTTGCGGAAATGAAGCTTCAATTGAAACTTTTCAACTTTTACCATCGTCTAAAATTTAGAGATTAAAAGGGTTGAGGTGAGGGGCATTGAAAGGATCAGTATCTTTTATTGCTTTAGCGGTTGTGCTGGCTTTGATAGCTGTTCTTGTAGGGTGTTCATCTGGGACAGAGATCTCTTATAATTCATCACCTGAAAATGTGGTCATCTGTATAAAGGAAACTGGAAGCGATCAACCGGTGTTTGAGCTCCATGGCAACGGGGTTGTACGCGTCCGGAGAAATCCTTTTGAAAATAAAGTAGAAAGTGGCCAGCTTAATCAAAGACAGGTCAGGCAGGTACTAAACCATGTTGTAAATAAACTGAGGATAGGGAATTTGCAGTCAAGTTATCCAAAGGAGTTTATCCCTGGTATCGAAATGTATCCCAATATGGACCTTGTTCTGGAGGTCAATACAGACGGATTTGAAAAGCGCATCACCTTTGCATACAGCAATATATGCGATGAGCTCAAGTATTTCCTGGAGGAAGGCCGAATTGACCGTCAAGCCTTTGAACAGCTCAGCAGGTTGAAGGAGGTCGTTGAGTATTTGCTGGAATACAAATTTTAAATTTATGCAAACATCGGCATTGTATTTTATGTCAAATTGCAGTACAATATAGGACAAGAATATTTTTGGGTATGCATATGAGGTGAACATTTTTTAATTTTTTCATGATAACGTTAGACGGGGATGGGGAAGAGGGGGCAACATGCTGGAGAAAGATTTTGTTGTTGAAAACGAAGTCGGCCTTCATGCCCGGCCTGCTGCAAAGTTTACAAAGGTTGCAAACAGCTATAAATCAGATGTTTTTGTCATAAAAGATGGAAAGATAGGCAACGGCAAGAGCCTACTGTCCATCCTTGCGCTGGGTATTTATAAGGGCTGTAAATTCAAGGTCCAGGTTGTAGGGCCGGATGAGGCAGAAGCTTTGTGTGGCATCACCAAGCTGATCAACAGCAATTTCGAGGAGTAACTGCCAGTTAAGCCTGGCGTTTTTTGTTTTAAAGAGCTTACCGCGCGAGGCAAGGGAGATTTGTTGCCATTTCTTCTTGTTCTCACCAAGCTTATGCTTTTCCCGTCAAAATCAAACAATTCTATTCTAAAAGCAAATTGGAATAAATGTTAGTTTTAAGCGGTGTACAATATATTTTAAGATTACGTGGAATTTTATACAATAAAATACATTTTATTGAAGAGAATTTTTTCGATAAAAACCCTTGAAAAGAGAAAAAATATACAGATATATTTTTAAAAATTCGCCGCATACTATTATTGATGGCTTTAAAGGAGGTTGATGATGCAAATGAACGGTGGGAAATATGCACAATACGGCGTTTATTGTAATCCTGAGGTTGTTGAAAAAGGAAAAGTGGTCAATTTAACATATGAAGGGATACTGGCTCAGCACGGGGCTGACAGGGTTTTTGCCTGCATAGGTTATGGGCCTAATAACAGGTGGTCAGACGTTTCCCTGATTGAGATGAGAAAAGTAGGACCTCAAAAGTTTGAGGGCCAGGTTGCCATAACCAGTAAGGGTAACCTAAATGTGGCTTTTAAAGACTCGGCTGACCACTGGGACAACAACAACGGGCAAAACTATGTGTTTGCATCCAAGTAGCGCCGTTTGGTAAGTTTCTTTCTCAAGGCCTGTGGAATATGGCTTTTTCACAGGCCTTTTTATTTTGTCTGTTTTTTCTGGGAGACAAACGGGAGCTGTTCAAGTATAAAACCGAAAAATTGGGGAACCATTGAAAGAGAAAAATACCATAATAAAGCAAAAGGGGTTTGATTGGCATGAAGGTTGATGAGATGTTGAGGGAATACACTAGGGAAGGAAACAAAAAATTGGATAAGCAGTACAGCGGTACGCGCCAGGCCATTCTGGATCTGGCCAGGGATAAGACGCGAGAGTTTATGAAAACCGCGGATGTGGGCCTGGATAAGGAAAGCATGGAATTGTTGGTTCTCATCATTGCAGGGAGTATGATGCAGAGTTTTTCGTTGGGGTATGGAATAGGCAAGCTGGAGGGGAAGACCGATAAGCAGATTTATTTGTAGGGCCTATAAAAACGCGGGAAGGTGGTATGGACTTTACACCAAATGATGAGTATAATAAAAATATAATTTTTTAAATGGCAATGTTTGTAGGGTGCTGACAGGATAAAGAGTCCGGTGTCGAAAATTTGAATGAGTTGGCTAAATAGAAATTTAAGTAGGGGTTGGGGGCAATTGTAAATATTATGGCTGAATTGGCTTTAAAGTTAAAAAAAGAGCTCAGCGGTGTCGTCTACATAATAGTGGTGTCCGTGCTTTTGTTCGTTGTGCTTGCCTGGTGTGACCATTTTTTGTACAGGATCTTTTCGTCGAATTTTTTTTTAACATGGCACATTTTTTTAGAATTATCTAGCATTGTGATGTCGTTTGCCGTATTTGCCGTTACTTTTTACACTTTTGAGGAATCCAACCGTTTAAGGTCGATGATAATTGCCTGCACTTTTCTGGCGGTATCGCTGCTTGACCTGTTTCATACACTTTCCTACAAGGGGATGCCGGTATTTTTAACTGAATCTTCGGCGGAGAAGGCCACTGCATTTTGGATACTGGCACGCCTGACCATGTCATGTGGTATGCTGGCGTCTAATCTGGTGCCCTGCGATAGAAAAGTGAGAAGCTGTGAGGGATTATGGGTTTTACCCACTATAGCGTATTCAATTTTTTGGCTCATCATGGTGAACTACCGTATTGATCATTTGCCGCCGCTGTTTATCGAGGGTAAGGGTTTAACGCCACTTAAGGTATACCTGGAATATTTAACAATACTCATCCAGCTCATAACGGCCGTTTTATTTTTGGTGGCTTATATAAAGGGGGATTGTGAGGATAAGGGATACGCCCTCATCGTAAAAGGGCTGGTGTTTAGCGTTTTCAGTGAAATGGCCTTTACACAATATACCAATGTGTACGATACGTATAACTTTTTGGGACACATTTACAAGATCATAGCCTATTATCTTTTGTTCAGGGCCCTGTTTGTGCAAAATGTGCAAAAGCCGTACCAGGAATTAAGGGCCGCTGAAAGCCAGTTGAGCGTTTATGTAAACAACCTGGAGCAGCTGGTGGCTCAAAGGACGGCTGAAATCACCGCAGCCAATCAGAGCCTGATGAAAAACCTCGAGTATGCCCGAAATATCTTGCTGGCGCTTTTGCCCAACACCTTTCCCATCGTAAAAGGTGTGAAATTTGCGGCCAGGTATATGCCCTGCGAAAACGTGGGCGGTGATTTCTACAACATTTTCAGGCTGGATGATGAGAAGATAGGCATTCTCATAGGGGATGTGGCGGGACACGGCGTGTCTGCTGCCATGATCAATGTGTTTATAAATCAAAACATAAATTTTAAAAAGGAATATGACGATGGACGCCAGAAGGTGTTTACACCCAGAGGCGTGCTGATGAATTGCTATCATACCTATAATGAGATGCCGTTTCCCGATGAGGTATATGTGGTGATGCTGTATGGTATTTACAATGTCGTCACTCGAAAGTTTACCTACGCCTCGGCCGGTATGAACACCAATCCGCTTGTTATCAGAGCGGATGGGCAGGTTGAGGTCCTGCAGGCTGATGGGTTCCCCATTTGCAAGTTTGCTCCTTATTTTAAGCCGTCTTACAAGAGTAGGACGGTGCACCTGGAGCCGGGGGATAGCCTTGTGTTCTATACCGATGGGCTGATAGAGATTGACCCTGCACAGCCCGAGCTCTTCTCACAGGATAAATTAGTAGAATTTGTAAAAGGGCTGAAGGACGCCTCAGCACAGGAGATATGCGATGAGATCATCGATGCATACCACGCGCTTTTGGGGGATAAGAAGATGCTGGACGACGTCACAGTTCTGGTTGTAAAAGCCTGTAAAGATGATGTATAATTTTCAAGAAAAGGCTCCTGATTACGAGGGGATGCCCCTGAGTAAGAGGGGAGGTGATATGGTGGGAGAAAGATGGTAAATTGTGAAGTTTTTAATAATTGAGGGGTGGAGGTAAAGGTCATGGAAAAGAGGATCGGGGTAATTGGAATTGTGGTGGATGACCATAAAGAGTGGGGCGAGCAGGTCAACGACTATATAAGGGAGTATTCGCATATCATCGTGGGAAGAATGGGCATTCCTTATTGGGAAAGGGGCATCTCTGTCATTGCACTTATAGTGGAAGGTACTACAGACGAAATTGGGGCGTTTACAGGAAAGCTTGGGAACCTAAAAGGGGTTACGGTTAAAAGCGCTTTAACATCAAAAAAATTTTATGATTGACGGGAAGTGGTTGTTATGAATGAAACGGTTAATTTCATTGGGAGGACGGCAATCCTGCTGGCTTTGGCGGTGCTGTTTCAGTCCTTGAGGCTGTTTATGCCCATCCCGAGCCTGGTGGACCAGTATGTAGTTGGGTCACTGGTAAATCTTTGTTTGATTATCGCAGCGGTGATTGTTGGGATTGAGGGAGGACTCATAGTTGCCATTTTGACGCCGGTTATAGCTTTCTTGCAAAACGTTCTTCCAAATCCCGTTATGGTGCCGTTTGTGGCGCTGGGCAATGCCACCATCGTCGTTTTGGTAGCGCTTCTTTATAGAAAGAATAAATACGTGGCTCTGGCTGCGGGAGCCCTGTGCAAATTCCTGGTTTTGTACATAACGGTGGTACATGTGGCAATACCGCTGTTTATGCCCAACACCCCGCCGCAGGCCAAAGAGCTGATGTCTTTGAAGTTTAGCTGGCCTCAGCTGATTACCGCCTCGGTAGGAGGTATGCTGGCGTTAATGGTATTGCCTGTGCTGGAAAGGGCTTTGAAGCGTAGCTGAAGATGTCAAAAGGAAAAGGGCCTCAAAGCAAAGGCCCTTTTTTCTATTGCGTTTTAGCATTGGAAGGCTGCATCAGAAGCTGCATCAGCTTGAGCAGCATTTCGAGAGATTGGTTTTGCTCATCATTTGGTGTGGGTTGATGGATATCGCAGTGGGCTACATTTTTTTGTTCCTGGTATTCGTCCTTATCCTCATCTTGGTCAGTTGTATCTGTTGCAACGCCGTTTTTTTCTATTTTGCGCTGGTCTTTTACTGAATCATCTTCTCTTTTATTGACGTTTATCCCTTTGTTTTTTATCATTTCGTCCAAATCCATTATCTGGGCAACCTGAATGAGCTTTTGAAGTCTCTCCAGTTTGGTTTGCTGCTCATCAGGGATGATGGGTTTTATGACCTTTATGATTTCGCCCAGGTCTTCTATAGGGTTGGGTTTGCGGTTGCCTGCTATTTTCAGGTTGTTTCTGTATATTTTTATGTTGTTTGAGAGCTTTTCGATCGACTCGTGGATCTGTATAGCTTTGTCAATGGTGGGACGGCTGTTCTCAGGCATGTAGTCTCTCAGCGCTTTGATTATTCCCAAACCTTTGCTTTCGTTTTCCAATCCCAGAACGGGTATTTGCTGCATGTGCTGGGCCTGATAGCTCCCTTCTCGAAGCCCCTTGAGTATCTGAATGGCTTCCAGTACGCCTATAATGGTATATATCCCCTCTTGCTCTGGCACATCCAGATAAGGGCTTACGGCCATAAGGATGTTTATGGTTTCAGGATTGTACACTGCCTGGCTGATGGAATTCCGCAGGTTGTTGATGGAGAACATGCTTTTGTTACCGCTATGTATTTCTGAAGCCAGTATTTTGATTGTGATGAAGAGAAAAAATAGCGGCAGTGGATTTACGGGGTGCGTCAGGAAACCGTGGATTTTTTTAGATGCAACCGGCAAATCTCTGATAGCTGAATTTATCGCTGCAGGGGGTGATGGCTTGACTTCGGTAGATGGATGTTCCTGCGAGGACTTGAGGTATGGCTGCCTCATTTTACGGGTCGTTTGCGTTGAGGGTACTGGTGTTAAAGGGTATTTGCTCTCCATAAAATTCCTCCTTGCTCCCTATACCGTTTTATGCCGCAGATGTCAATACCAGAAATATAAAGAAGAAAAACAGGTGATTTATCTCAAAATGTACATCCCATATGAGCGTTAGTATCATGAAGAAAAATAGCACATTGGCACCTTTGAAGCTGCCTTTGAGCACCTCGTGAGGCATAAATTGCTCACCGTCCTTTATACTTTTCTCTACTCATAATATGCTGATTTCTATAAATTGTGCATTGGCCTTAAGTAACAATATTTGAGATTTTGAATAATTTATGTATTAGAACAACATTAATGTTTTAGAGGTGGTGTTTTGATGAACACGGGAAACCAGGATATGAGAAAATTGCTGCAGATGGTTCAAAGCATGCAGGGAAAATCGGAGGATGAGCTGATACGTGAGGTGGCCGCTATGATCAAATCGGGCAAAGGGGGCATTACCCGTGAAAAAGCCGTGGGCATGATAAAGGCCGTTATGCCTGTGCTGGAGCCGCAACAGAGGAAAAAGCTGGAGAGGCTGCTCAGAGAGCTACAAAGCCGATAGGCAGGAGAAATCTTATCAGTCCCCCTTAACAACTTGCGGAAGGTATACATAAGATATACCAGATGCAAGTGAAAGGGGGAAGAAGGCTTTGAATTTCCTGTTGGGAATGCTGTTGTTTCCTTTTTTAGATAAGATAAACAAAGTTGAAGGAAAGATTGATCGCAGGCTTATCAAAAAGGTTCAGACTTTGAATGCAAACGGTACGCTGTCGGCTATTGTATTTTTTAAAGAAGAGCATGATGCTATTTGCAGAGAATGCTTACAGAAGATGGGAATAACGATAGTATATGAGTTTCCTCTCATCAATGCTTATGCGGTTGAGATTCCCCGGTCCATGCTGGAAAAGATTGCAGAGGTGGAATCGGTAAGATATGTTTCTGATGATGTAGATATAAATTCTCTTTTAAATATAGCCACACAAGAGGTAGGTGCCAGGGATGTCAACCTAAAGGGATATACTGGAAAAGGCATTGGAATTGCCATACTTGATACCGGTGTTTATCCTCACCCTGATTTGATAAGGCCCAAAAATAGGATCATTGCCTTTAAGGATTTTGTCAATGACAAAAAAGATCCTTACGACGATAACGGGCATGGTACCTTTATTGCAGGGGTGGCGGCCGGAAACGGCTATTCATCAGGTGGAAAGTATGCAGGAGTTGCACCGGAGGCCAACATAATTGCGGTTAAAGTTATGAACAGGGATGGGGAGGGCAACGCTTCGAGAATAGTCGCTGGAATGCAATGGGTGGCAGACCACCGGAAGGAATATAATATAAGGGTGGTGTGCCTATCGCTCGGCTCCAAACCTTCCGGGGCTATCAAGAATGATCCTCTTGTGGTGGCTGTCAACCAGCTATGGAAACAGGGCGTTTTTGTGACGGCTGCGGCGGGCAACTCCGGTCCAAAGAAAGGAACTATCACCACCCCGGGTATAAGCCCTAGCATCGTAACGGTAGGCGCGGTTGATGATAAGCGAACCGTTGATATAAGCGATGATGTGGTTGCAGAGTTTTCAAGCAGGGGACCTGCACATGGTAACATACTCAAGCCCGACGTGGTGGCGCCCGGAGTGAATGTGGTATCTTTAAACACCGACCGCGACTATACTGGTGGTCCAAAGCTTTATTCATTGGAGAAGGCATACACTACCATGTCCGGAACGTCGGTGGCAGCGCCGGTAGTGGCCGGCATTGCAGCCCTTATCTTTGAGGCACATCCCGAGTACACGCCGGATGAGGTAAAGGCGCTGATCATGAAATACGCAAGAAGCATAGATAAAAATATATATGCCCAGGGCAGAGGGCTGGTGGATGTCAAAAGCATACTTGGTCAATAGATAGAGAAACCCTTGCAGAGCGTCAACTTGCAGGGGTTTTTCTTTAATGTTATTTAAGGCGGCTGAGCTGCTCAAGAGCTCTTATACACTCTACGACTTCGTCCATGGTATTGAAAATGCCGGGGCTGAAGCGCACAGTTCCCTGTTTTAAGGTGCCTATGGTTTGATGGGCCAGGGGAGCACAGTGAATAGCACCCCGGGTTGCGATGTCGTACCTTTCATCCAATAAGTTGGCGATGTACGCCGAGTCAAAATCCTTTATATTTATTGAAATAGCACCAATTCGTTCATCCATGTTTGTAGGGCCATAGATTTTTATGCCGGGGATATGGGATACAGCCTCTAAAAAGAATTTTTCAAGCCTGATGATGTGGGAAAGTAGCTTTTTTTGGCTCTTTTGGAGTATGTAGCTAATTCCTGCTCCAAGGCCGGCAATTCCGGGAGTGTTTTGCGTTCCGGATTCATACCGGTCAGGGGCAAATTCGGGTTGATAAAGGTTTTCCGACTGGCTTCCTGTACCTCCTTCCTTTAACGGCTTTAACTTTACATGGGGCGCGATGTAAAGCACGCCGGTCCCTTGAGGGCCAAGCAGCCCTTTGTGCCCCGGCATGGCCATCATGTCCACTGGTAGTTTTGAAAGGTCGATAGGGATTATACCGGCGGTCTGCGCTGCATCTACCAAGTAGAGTATGCCGTATTCCCTTGCGATTTTTCCTATTTCGTCTACGGGTACAAGGGTTCCTGTCACGTTGGAGGCATGGGTGGTGACGATAAGCCGTGTATTGGTTCGAATGGCCTTTTTTATGTCGTCAGGGTCAATGCGCCCCTGGCTGTCGGCTTTTACGTAGGTCGTTTTTATATCATACTTTTCAAGCTCTTTGAGCGGACGGACCACAGAGTTGTGCTCCATGGTGGTGGTGATGATGTGGTCGCCCGGCTTTGTGCATCCTTTGATGGCCAGGTTCAGGCTTTCGGTGGCATTCAGGGTAAATATCATTTGAAACGGGTTATCTATCGAAAAGAGCTGACACAGCATTTCGCGGGTATGTAGCAGTATTTTTCCCGCTTCTATAGCCATCTTATGCCCCGAACGGCCGGGGTTGGCTCCATATCTCTTCATGCAATTTAGAACGGCCCTGTAGACTGATTCAGGTTTTGGCCATGAAGTGGCTGCGTTGTCCATGTATATCACTATTAAGTCCCCCTTTAGAAGCACATTATTTGCTAAAATGAGGATATATTTTACTGATTTTTTAAATACATTTGCTAAGGAATATAGGGTTTACGTGGCTAATAAGTCGTATTACCGCGAATTAAAATAATTGTTGTGTTAACCTATGATTTTCCTTAGAAAACCCCTTCTCAAGTTTTTTTCTAGTAGGTCTTTTATTTCCTCAAATTCTTCTAGGAGGATTTCCCACTGGCGCTGATTTTCTATGGAACGCCTCCGCAACGCTTCTATTTCCCTCATGATGGTCTGGTTTTGAGCCTGGATTCCTTCGGCTTTTTTGATCCAGGAATTCAAGAGCGCATCAAGCTGGAAAAGGTAGTGCGTGCTGTCCTGTTCTGGTTGGTTTTTGTCAAGGAGAGCTTGAAATCTTGCTCTTAGGCCGTGGACCTTGTTCATCTCTTGTATCAAGGCCAGTACGTGATTTACGACATTGTCGGGTATGATCTGGTCGGCAGGTAATTGCCCTGTTTTTTCATAAGGGTGATGGTGTTCTTGCCTTATATTACCTGACTCTATGGGTGCTTCTTTTAATTCAGTCTCCGGCTGTTGTGTGTTTGGCTGTGGTGTACTTTGCTTTTTATCTGCCACGTAGCCTGTGGCATGCAAAGCTGCATCATGGGACGAGGAATTTGCGTTAGTTGAATGCACGTTTTCGCAAGCATGCCCGCTGTCGGCTGGTTTTAAATCATATATTTCCTGATTGGAGGTTGGCGATGTGGGGGATGTATCTTCATGTGCAGCTTTTTCTGATAAGCTATAGGGTGTATCTTGGGATGCTGGTGGGTCAGAAGCGGCGCTGTTTTGTTTTAAAGGTGCAGAAGGCGCATTTACCTGCTGTGATGGTTCGGGATGTTCAAAGTGCGGTTGGTCCATGGTTGGTTTCGAAGGCAAATCCTCTATCTTTACAGCATGTATGGCTTCGGAAAGGCCCTTGCATTCTCCCAGTATGGGAATTTCCAGGCCGTTTTCCAGGTTTGCAAATATTCGATGCACTTTAAAGTTGGACTGGTCTTCGGGATAGTTGCTGGAATATTTTATGCAGTAACAGCTATCGATATGCGACCACTCCAGGGATTTTGCCTGGTTCCAGGTCATGCCCTCGTCGGGAGATGAGCAGCAGTATATATCGTCGTTTTGATACCACATGCACCACAACTGGTTATCTGCCCAGAAGAGCTGCGGATCCGAACAGTTCGATTCTTCACTGGACAAAAGCGCCTCTCTTTCCAAGCCAGTTTTGAAGTATGAATTCAGGTGCCAGTTTCGGTACATAACCTGCAGGTTGGAATTTTTTATTGACGTCCATGCAAGATGAAGCTTATTGTTTTTGACGAGGATGCTGGGCATATTGCAGTCGATCAGGTTGCGGCTTAAGCTCTCGGGCCTGCTCCATCGATTACGGGCGCCATCAAAATAGCAGTAAAATAATCTGTGCTGGTTACGGTACATGCTGCGGTAAATCATATGAATGCTTCTTTGGTCATAGTCAAGGTAAAAGGGGCTGGTTTGCCTTCCGTCCTCATACCTGGTTATCTCGCCTTTAATCCAACCGTTGCCGTTGTTGTAGCAGTGATAAAGGCTCCAAACGCCGGTGGAGGGGATTGTGCCCACGGCAAAAATCACGTGGACCTGCTCGTTGAGGACAATAATTGTAGGGAATTGCACTATGTACGATGAAGTATCGTATTGATGGAGCAACTGTTTGTTCCACGTATTCCCGTTATACTCCATGTATACTATTTCTCCGTTATGGTCCTGGTATATCAGGTGCAGGTGGTCATGGCTGTCGATCGACATGGAAAAGTACTCGTGGGTGTTTGCTACAAGCTCTGTCTCATTTCCCCAATTTCCGCTTTTTTTCATGTAGCGGAAGTATATACCCTTTCCTTTTTGAGAGAAAAAGTGCCATAAGTCACCGTTTTTAAACCGCACTATATGATCATTGCGGTAATATAGTTTCACCTTGCCACCTCCTATCTGTACATCCCTTAATTTTTGACATTAATAAATCACGTAGGACAGGTAAGTTCAGTAAATTTATATGCATCGCATGAGAATTTTATTGCAAGGATTTTGATGGGTTACGCGCTGGGGACAGGCAACAGCATCCCGGAGTATGTGCCAAATGAAAAGTACTTTGCTATGATATCGGTGGCTCTGGAAGGTTAGATTTGCTTGGCCAAGGTTTTCACTTACAAATTGTCCTTTTAATTATGCATTTCATCTGTTAAATAGTGCATCATACGGCAACATTGTTTGATATTTAACAAACAATCCGTATAATTGTCATCGAAATACAAAAACAAAAGCATCGCGAGGAGGGAATATGCTTATGAAGGGTTTTGCTATGTTGAGAATAGGTGAGGTTGGCTGGATAGAAAAAGAAAAACCAGTGGCTGGACCTTATGACGCCATAGTCAGGCCTATTGCGCTGGCCCCTTGCACATCCGATATACACACCGTTTTCGAAGGAGCAATAGGTGAGAGGCACAACAGGATACTTGGCCACGAAGCGGTGGGTGAAGTAGTGGAGGTAGGCAGCGAGGTAAAGGATTTCAAACCAGGCGATAGGGTAGTGGTACCCGCTATAACGCCCGATTGGCGCACCCTCGAAGTACAGATGGGGTATCATCAGCATTCGGGAGGTATGCTTTCGGGATATAAGTTTACCAACAGCAAAGATGGAGTATTCGCGGAGTATTTCCATGTAAACGATGCAGACATGAACCTTGCTAAATTGCCAGACGATATACCACCAGAAAAAGCGGTAATGATATGTGATATGATGACTACAGGTTTTCATGGCGCTGAACTCGCCAATGTGCAGTTTGGGTCCTCGGTGGCTGTCATAGGAATTGGCCCGGTTGGTTTGATGGCCATAGCAGGGGCACGTTTGAGAGGCGCAGGTCGTATTATAGCGGTGGGGAGCCGACCTGTATGCGTTGAGGTTGCAAAATATTACGGCGCTACAGATATTGTTAACTACAAAGATGGGGATATAGTAGATCAGGTAATGCATTTGACAGATAATAGAGGCGTGGATTGTGTTATAGTGGCCGGCGGTGGCGTAGAGACTATGGATCAAGCTATAAGGATGGTCAGACCGGGAGGTACTGTTGCCAATATAAATTATTTTGGGTATGGCGATTTATTGCCCATACCCAGAGCTGAGTGGGGTTGTGGAATGGCTCATAAGGATATACGTGGAGGACTTTGCCCGGGCGGACGCCTGAGGATGGAAATGCTCATTGAGCTTGTAAGGTATAACAGGGTTGATCCAGGAAAGCTTGTAACTCATATAATGTACGGCCTGGACAAGGTGGAGAAAGCGTTCATGCTGATGAAGGATAAGCCCAGGGACCTTATAAAACCGGTGGTGATAGTGAATTAGTTTTACGGTAAGCCGCCCATATGGCCTGTAAAGGCTTGATATGGGCGGTCCATCTATTTGCTTATAGATTTTTATATATATCCTGCTTGAGTAAATTGCAGCGTTTATTGTATAATATGCAAAGATAATCTGTTTGAAGGAAGGAGAAAAGGGCTCTGTTGCCGGACAGGGAAAGATACCAAAAAATCCTGGATGAACTGGAAAAACATTATAAAGGAGCCACTACAGAGCTCAAATATAAAACTCCATTTCAGCTTCTGGTGGCTACTATGCTTTCGGCCCAGAGCACCGATAGGCAGGTAAATAAAGTTACATCTACGCTTTTTGCAAAATACCCGGGACCCGAGGATTTTGCGCGCCTGTCGCCGGAAGAGCTGGAGAAGGAAATTTACAGCTGTGGCTTCTATAAAACCAAAAGCAGGAATATAATCAAGGCCAGCCAAATCATCCTCGATAAATACGGTGGACAAGTTCCGCAGGATGTGGAGGAGCTCCAGACCCTTCCAGGGGTGGGCAGGAAGACAGCAAATGTTGTGGCCAGCAATGCCTTTGGTATTGATGCCATTGCGGTTGACACCCATGTATTTCGTGTGGCTAACAGGCTGGGACTGGCGCACGCTGCAAACGTAAGGGATACCGAGATGCAGCTTATGGAGAATATACCCAAGGACAAGTGGTCGAGGGCCCATCACTGGCTTATACGCCATGGGAGAAGGGTGTGCACTGCTAGAAAGCCCAAATGCCATGAGTGCTTTCTGGCCGAATACTGTGAGTATTACAACGCTAGAGATAAATAATTTTTGCAGAGCAATTGGTCTTCGTTGACGCCTTTTAATTTGGGCCTTCAGCACTTTATTTGAAAGTCATAGGGAGCAGACGGGGTGAATTGTGTTAATAAAATCAGCATTGTTGTAATGTAAAATCAGGCATAAGAGGTGAGCGAGGGCCATATTGAGTGTTTTAAGCATGTAAGAAAGGGGAATAGTTGTATGGCGATACAGCAGGAAGCCCTGGAGCTCCACAGGCAGTGGAAGGGCAAGATAGAAGTCATAAGCAGGGTATCCATCAAAGACAAGAAGGACCTGTCATTGGCTTATACGCCAGGGGTTGCACAGCCCTGCCTGGCCATACAAAAGGATGTCAACCTCTCGTATGAATATACCCGGAGATGGAATCTGGTGGCTGTGGTGACTGACGGGTCGGCAGTACTGGGACTGGGCGATATAGGGCCCGAGGCTGGCATGCCGGTTATGGAAGGAAAGTGCGTGCTGTTTAAGCTGTTTGCCGATGTGGATGCCTTTCCCATATGCATAAGGTCAAAAGACGTAGACGAGATCGTGAACACCATAAAGCTCATATCCGGAAGCTTTGGGGGCATAAACCTTGAAGACATATCGGCGCCCAGGTGCTTTGAGATAGAAAGAAGGCTTAAGGCTGAGTGCGATATTCCCGTGTTTCACGATGACCAGCACGGCACCGCGGTGGTGACCCTTGCTGCTCTAATTAATGCTCTCAAGATAGTAGGCAAGGACATGAAGGATATATCGGTGGTGGTAAACGGTGCCGGTGCAGCGGGGATTGCCGTTACCAGGCTGTTGATGGCTGTAGGGCTTAAAAACGTCATACTGTGTGACAGGATGGGCGCTATTTATGAGGGGCGGGAGGGCTTGAACGCTGAAAAGGCCGAGATGGCAAAGCACACAAATCCTGAACGGAAAAAGGGAAGCCTGAAGGATGTGATCGCAGGGGCTGACGTCTTTATCGGCCTGTCGGCTGCTGGCATGCTTACAAAAGAAATGGTTAAAACCATGGCCAGGGCCCCCATAGTCTTTGCTATGGCCAATCCGGTGCCCGAGATAATGCCGGATGAAGCCAAGGAGGCAGGGGCCAGGGTAGTGGGAACAGGGCGCTCGGATTTTGCAAATCAGATAAACAATGTGCTGGCATTTCCGGGTATTTTCAGGGGGGCTCTTGACGTGAGGGCAAGGGATATAAACGAGGAGATGAAGATAGCGGCGGCATATGCCATAGCGTCGCTGGTCAGCGATGATGAGCTCAATGAGGAATATATAATACCTGCTCCCTTTGATAAACGGGTGGGGGAGGCCGTAGCCCAGGCTGTGGCGCGGGCCGCCAGAGAATCGGGCGTGGCGCGAATATGAGATTAAGGGGAGGCAAGCGTTGAAGGTTTACGCCTTGATAGGCCCAAGTGGCACGGGTAAGAGCTATAAGGCCCTTACCCTGGCCAGCGAAAAGGGAATTGAGTATATAATCGATGATGGCCTGTTTATAAAGCGCAACAAGATAGTTGCCGGCGTTTCGGCCAAAAAGGAGTCCACAAGGATAGCGGCTGTCAGGAGAGCTCTTTTTATGGATGAAGAGCATGCAAAACAGGTGAAAGAAGCTATTAGATCAGTTAGGCCTGACTCTATTTTGATCCTTGGGACGTCCAAACGAATGGTAGAAAGAATCATTGAGCGGCTGGAGTTGCCACCTGTTTGCGAGGTCATAAGGATCGAGGACATCTCAACCAGCCAGGAAATCAGGCTGGCGCAAAAATACCGGTATGAACAGGGCAAGCACGTCATCCCGGTGCCGACGTTCGAGATACGCAAGGATTTCTCGGGCTATTTCATTGACCCCCTGAAGATATTCAGGATCGCCGGCAAGGGCAAGAGGCTGGAAGCGGTGGAGAAGACGGTGGTGCGTCCCACCTACAGCTATATGGGCAGGTTCTACATTGCCGATACCGCTATTGAGTCCATGGTAGCGTATAATGCTCAGAAGGTGGAAGGGGTAGCAAGAGTTTTGAATACCAGCCTTACCAGCAGGGATGACGGGCTGATAATATACATCGATCTGGCGGTGAAGTATGGCTATAGAATACATGTGGTGCTGGAAGAGGTACAATCAGCAGTGGCAAAGGATGTGGATAGATTGACTGGTATAAACGTGATTGCTGTAAACGTCACGGCACGAAATCTGGTCGTTTAAAGGAGTAATAAACCAATAAAGGGGGAAGGATGGATGTACAGGATTTTACAAAAAGAAAAGCTGGCTCCGGGGATATGGCTTATGAAGGTCATGGCGCCGTTTGTAGCCCGAAGGGCGATGCCCGGCCAGTTCATAATTCTGCGCGTGAAAGAGGGAGGGGAGAGGATCCCCTTGACCATAGCCGATTACGACAGGCAGGAGGGATGGGTTACCATCATCTTTCAGGAAGTCGGTTTGACCACCCGCCTTTTGGCCAAGCTGAATGAAGGTGATAACATCCTGGACTTTGTAGGGCCGCTGGGTAGGGCGTCTGAGCTAGACGGCTTAAAGCGCGTGCTGTGCATAGGCGGCGGGGTGGGCGTAGCGCCTTTGTACCCGCAGATAAAGTATCTATGGGAGAAAGGCACTTCTGTCGACGTGATTGTAGGCGCCAGGAGCAAAGAATACCTTATTCTGGAAAAAGAGATAAGGGGCATATGCAATAATTTGTATATAACCACCGATGATGGTTCATACGGGCGCAAGGGGTTTGTATCCGATGTTTTAAAGGAATTGCTTGCTCAGGGTAATGAATATGACAGGGTGATTGCAATCGGTCCCCTCATCATGATGAAAGTGGTGTCCGAGATTACCAGGCAGTACAATGTGCCCACCGTTGTCAGCATGAATCCCATAATGGTGGACGGTACCGGTATGTGCGGAGGATGCCGCGTCACCGTGGGCGGTGAGGTCCGCTATGCCTGCGTGGATGGTCCGGATTTTGATGGACACCTGGTGGATTTCGACGAGGCTATGAGGAGGCAGCGTATGTACCGGGAAGAGGAGCAACACATCTGCAAATTGATGGAGAGGGAGGGGCTATAAGCCATGGCAGTGAATTTGAATAGAGTACCCATGCGGGAACAGGACCCCGAGGTAAGGCGCAGGAATTTCGATGAAGTGGCGCTGGGTTATACTCTGGAAGAAGCTGTGCAGGAAGCCAAAAGATGTCTGCAGTGTAAAAAGCCCATGTGCGTCGAGGGCTGCCCTGTAAATGTCAGGATTCCCCAGTTCATTGCGGCTGTGGTGGAGGGCGATATCGAGGAAGCATTCAGGATCATACGCCAGACCAATAACCTGCCTGCCATATGCGGAAGGGTTTGCCCCCAGGAGACCCAGTGCGAGCAGAGGTGCGTGCTTGGCAGGCGTGGACAGCCTGTGGCCATAGGCAGGCTTGAGCGGTTTGTGGCCGATTATTGTATGGAAAAGGGCATAGAAGATATGGTAGAAGTAAAACCCAACGGAAAAAAGGTGGCCATAGTGGGGGCAGGGCCTGCTGGCCTGACGGCTGCTGCCGATCTGGCAAAGCTGGGATATGATGTCACCATATTCGAGGCTTTTCATGAGCCCGGCGGCGTGTTGATATACGGTATACCCGAGTTCAGGCTTCCCAAGTCTCTGGTCAAGAGGGAAATAGAGGGGCTTAAAAAGCTGGGAGTAAAAATTTTAACCAACGTCATAGTGGGTAAATCCATTACAATAGATGAGCTGCTGGAAGAAGGATACAAAGCGGTGTTTATAGGCAGCGGTGCCGGCCTGCCCAAGTTCATGGGCATCCCGGGTGAAAACTTAAACGGCGTGTACTCTGCCAACGAATTCTTGACACGGATAAATCTGATGAAGGCCTATGATTTTCCCAACAGCCATACTCCTATAAAGCGGGGCAAGAAAGTGGCGGTGGTAGGTGGAGGAAACGTGGCCATGGACGCCGCCAGGAGCGCTTTGAGGCTGGGTGCCGATGAGGTGCATATCGTGTACAGGCGCTCGGAGGCCGAGATGCCTGCTAGGCTGGAAGAGATACATCACGCGAAAGAGGAAGGAATAATATTCGATGTGCTCACCAACCCTATCGAGGTGCTGGGCGAGGATGGCTGGGTAAAGGGATTGAAGTGCATAAGGATGAAGCTGGGCGAACCGGACGAATCAGGCAGGAGAAGGCCCGTACCCATTGAAGGTTCGGAGTTCGTGATGGATGTGGATACGGTGATAATGGCTATAGGAACGAGCCCCAATCCGCTCATAGCTTCCACCACTCCCGGGTTGGCGGTTCAAAAGTGGGGCGGTATTATAGTAGATGAGGAGACATGTGCCACCAGCAAGGACAGGGTATATGCCGGTGGCGATGCCGTGACGGGAGCTGCCACAGTTATACTTGCCATGGGAGCGGGTAAAAAGGCTGCCAAGGCCATACACGAGAGGCTGTCCAGGGAAGAGTAACAATTTACACTTTATCGCCGTCTTGATAAAAGCGGCGATAAAGTGTAAATTGTATTTTTGGGAGAAAAAATAGGCGATTAAAAGGTGATAGTGTGTTGGAGATTATACAGACAGGCGAAGGTGTACTTCTGAAAGATGTTGACGATTTTTATCCTGTACACATCTTTGAATGCGGACAGGCTTTCAGATGGAACTGGGATGGTACCGGTTATGTGGGAATTGCAGGTGACAGGGTAATAAGGGTATCGTATCATGAGGAGGATGTTTTACTGGAGAATGCCTCCATTGAGGATTACCGCTCGTTTTGGAGACGCTATTTTGACATGGACCGGGATTACGGCCAGGTGAAAGCCGCTTTATCCTGCGACCCTGTGCTTGAGAAGGCAATGGAGTACGGATGGGGGATACGCATTTTAAATCAGGATCCATGGGAGACCCTGATCTCGTTCATCATATCGGCTAACAACAACATACCAAGGATCAAGCGTATCATTGAAAATCTGGCAGTCAGGTTTGGAAGAAGGGTAAGCTGGCGGGGAAGGGAATTCTATACCTTTCCTGCTCCAGTTGATTTGGCCGGCGCATCGGTTGAAGAGCTCATGGCCTGTGGGTGTGGTTACAGAGCAGACTACATAAAGAGAACGGCTGAGATGGTATGCAGCGGTGAGATACGGCTGGAGCAGATAACTGGCCTGCCCTATCAAGAGGCTTACAAAGCTCTTATGGCCTGCCCAGGGGTTGGGCCTAAAGTGGCTGACTGCGTTCTCCTGTTTTCTATGGGCAAGACCGAGGCTTTCCCGGTGGACGTGTGGATCAAAAAGGTGATACAGCGTTTTTATCCTGAGAGTACTGGCACCAACAGGGAGGTGAAAGAGTTTGTTTGGCGAAAGTTTGGACATCTGGCGGGCTTTGCGCAGCAGTATCTGTTCTACTACGCCCGCGAATGCATGACGTGATCTGGGTTCTACCTACAGCGTATTTTGCCAAATTTGCCGTTTGATGAAATGAGTTTTTGGTTGCCATTTGGTTTAGCCATGAGGTTTGCGGGAAAATGCGGGTTGACAGAGGGGCGCCATTTTTGGTAGACTATCTTTCAATTACATGATCGGCTGTATTTAAACCTCAAGTTTAAGGGAAGGGAGTGTTGGCCATTAGTAACAAAATTATTGGTGAAGGGTTGACGTTTGACGATGTACTGCTGGTTCCTCAAAGGTCGGAGGTTCTTCCTAAAGATGTGGACTTAAGAACCAGGCTTACCAAGACCATCACGCTTAATATTCCCCTTGCAAGTGCGGCCATGGATACCGTTACAGAGGCCAGGATGGCCATTGCTATAGCCAGGGAGGGCGGTATAGGAATTATTCATAAGAATATGTCCATAGAGGAACAGGCCGAGCAGGTCGACAAGGTCAAGCGTTCCGAGCACGGCGTTATAGTGGATCCCTTTTATCTTTCGCCGGACCATTTGGTCTCCGATGCCGTGGCTCTCATGGAAAAATATCACATTTCGGGCGTTCCCATCACTGAAAACGGCAAACTGGTAGGGATTATCACCAATAGGGATATCCGCTTCGAGACCGATTTTTCCAAAAAGATACGTGAGGTAATGACATCTGAAAACCTGATTACGGCTCCTGAGGGGACAACACTTGAGCAGGCCAAGGAGATACTGAGAAAATACAAGATTGAGAAGCTGCCCATAGTGGACGAAAAGGGAATGCTCAAGGGCTTAATAACTATCAAGGACATAGAAAAGGCCATTAAGTATCCCAATTCCGCCAAGGACAAAAACGGGCGCCTTCTGGTGGGTGCTGCCGTCGGCATTGCGCGTGACACCATGGAGCGAGTAGAGGCTTTGGTAGCTGCCAAGGTGGACGTCATAACGGTGGATACCGCCCATGGCCACTCTGTGGGAGTCATCAACATGGTAAAGCAGATAAAGAAGAAGTTCCCTGATCTGCAGGTCATTGCCGGCAATGTGGCAACGGCTGAGGCAACCCGAGAGCTGATAGAGGCGGGTGCCGATTGCGTCAAAGTAGGCATAGGGCCTGGCTCCATTTGTACCACCCGCGTTGTTGCGGGGGTGGGGGTTCCGCAGATCACGGCCATAATGGAATGTGCGGAGGAAGCTGATAAGTACGGCATCCCCATCATTGCCGATGGAGGAATTAAATATTCCGGGGATATCGTTAAAGCAATAGCTGCAGGGGCCAGCGTGGTAATGGTGGGCAACCTTTTGGCGGGTACCGAGGAAAGCCCCGGCGAGACAGAGCTCTATCAGGGCAGGCGCTTTAAAGTGTACCGCGGCATGGGTTCTCTTGGCGCTATGGCTGCGGGCAGCAGCGACCGATATTTCCAGGAAGACGCTAAAAAGCTCGTCCCCGAGGGCGTTGAAGGACGGGTACCCTTCAAAGGGCCGCTGGCCGATACGGTGTATCAGCTGATGGGCGGTCTGAGAGCCGGAATGGGGTACTGCGGTGTTCGTACCATTGAAGAGCTGAGAAAGAACGCAAAGTTTATCAGGATTACCAGTGCTGGGCTCAGGGAAAGCCACCCCCATGATATCTATATCACCAAGGAAGCGCCAAACTACAGCACTAGCGTGTGAGAATTGTATCGCTTTGTTGTGCGGGTGGCTGAGTACCTGCTTTGTGATGCCAACACTTTGAAAGGGGAAGGGAATTATGGATGTTGAGCGCCTTAAGGCCATACTAGAGGATGTCAAAGCAGGGCGATGTACGGTGGAACAGGCCATCGATGCCTTGAAATATCTGCCGTTTGAAGACCTTGGCTTTGCCAAGGTGGATCACCACCGCCAGCTCCGAAACGGCTATCCCGAGGTGATATACTGCCAGGGTAAAAGGCCCGAACATGTAAAGGCAATTGTGGAACGTATGATGGCCAGGGGCAACAGAAACATCCTTGCCACCCGGGCAAGCCAGGAGGTATACCAGGCCATCAAAGAGGTGGCTCACGATGCCGAGTATCATGAGATAGCCAGAATCGTTGTGGTGAAAAGAAGCGAAGTGCCTGTTTCAAAGGGCAAGATAGCCGTTGTAAGTGCAGGCACGTCGGATTTGCCTGTGGCCGAGGAGGCGGCTATTACGGCAGAAGTTCTGGGCAATAAAGTGGAAAGGGTGTACGACGTTGGCGTGGCAGGGCTTCACAGGCTGCTGGCAAATGCCAAAACGCTCAATGAGGCCAATGTGGTCATAGCGGTGGCCGGCATGGAGGGAGCACTGGCCAGCGTAGTGGGAGGCCTGGTGGACAAACCTGTCATCGCTGTCCCTACCAGCGTGGGATACGGTGCCAACTTTGGCGGGCTATCGGCATTGCTGACCATGCTTAATAGCTGTGCTAGCGGGGTGGCGGTGGTCAATATAGATAATGGCTTTGGAGCAGGATACATGGCAAGCTTGATAAATCGCTTGGCACAGCAATTATAGCAAATTTTGTTATACCGAGGGCGTTCCTCGGTGTTTTTGTATTGTCTGATTGTATTGTATATCATGGTTGTTTCGGTATTTATTGTATTTGTAAAATATAAGGAATTTGATATTATGGAGCTTTTTGAGATAGTGATTTTGGTGTAAAGTTAAAATTTTACTGCTTAAAAGAAATACGCAATTTTGAGGCAAAAATGACAGTGAGCGAAAATTGTGTTACATAAGCGTTATTTTATCAAGCTACATTTAAACAAATTAAGTTTGCAGCAAAGCGGGTTTTACAGGTATGAGCTGCGTTTTGAGGGTATAATTGGCATGACAGCAGGTACGTAAAAAATTAAAAAAGGAGGAATTACGATGAAAATACTGTATTTTGATTGTTTTTCTGGCATCAGCGGCGATATGACATTGGGGGCGCTGCTGGATTTGGGATTGGATCAGCAGGCTTTTTTAAACGAGCTTGATAAACTGGGACTTAAGGAGTATGACATCGAAATTAAAAAGGGCATCAAAAAAGGGATTACGGGATTGGATGTGACGGTTAGAATTCTTCATTCCCATCAGGAAGATCATGGTGTAGACCACCACCATCAGCATGTTCATGACGTACATCACAAAGAAGAGGCTGCAGAAGAGTTTTCACAGACGAAAATCGATGAGGTGCACCAGCATTCTGATCACCACCATCATCAGGAGCATTCCGAAGTACATAACCACACCCATGTTCATTCCCATTCCCATGATGGGGTCGGGGTTCAGAGAAATTTCCGCGAAATAAAAGAGCTGATTGAAAACAGCGCGTTGCCCCAGAGCGTTAAGGATACCGCTTTGAAGATATTCGAGAAATTGGCCATAGCCGAGGGCAAGATCCACGGTATCCCCTATGATCAGGTGCACTTTCATGAGGTTGGAGCGGTGGACTCTATCGTCGATATCGTTGGGACTGCTATTTGCATAGATATGCTAAAGCCAGATATCATTATGGCTTCGCCTGTAAATGTAGGCGGGGGGTTTGTAAAGTGCCAGCACGGGATATTCCCGGTTCCTGCTCCTGCTACGCTGGAACTGCTTAAAGGCATACCCGTTTATTCCAAAAATGCTCAGGGCGAACTGGTCACTCCCACCGGTGCCGCCATACTTTCGGCTTTATGCTGTGAGTTTGTGGACTTTCCATCCATGGTTATAGAGAAAATTGGGTATGGGTTGGGAAAAAGGGATTACAAGGTGCCCAACTGCCTGAGGGTGTGCTGGGGTGAGGCGTTAAAAAAATAGAGTCCCCCGGGGGGGAGGTGAAGGTTATCGAGACAAACATCGATGATATGAGCGGCGAATTTTTGGGCTTTTTGATGGAGCTGCTGCTGCAGCACAATGCCCTTGATGTATGGTATACGCCGATCTATATGAAGAAAAATCGCCCTGGTGTTAAAGTGAGCGTGTTGTGCCATCCGCAAGACCAAGGGAAGCTGGAGGATATACTGTTGAGGGAGACCACCACCCTGGGGGTAAGAAGCTACAGCACCTTTAGAAAGACGCTGCAAAGGCAATGGATAAAGGTGAGTACCCGGTATGGCGATGTCCGTATCAAGGTGGCCTACGGGGATGGGGTATTCAAGGCGGCTCCCGAGTATGAGGATTGCAGGCTTGCCTCCAGGACATATGGCGTCTCGTTGAGAGAAATATACGATGAAGCCATGCATGAGTTTTCAAAACTGGATATAAAGCTAAAAGTTTCGGAGTCGAACGTTTGATGTTTGCTTTTTAAAAACGTTCGATTTTTTTATTGACATTAAAGCAGATCACTGTTAATATAATACTAGAAATACCGAATAATATCGTTAAATCTCGCAATAATGTATCCATTTTTGAGTTTCAGTGTCTAAACTGCCCGATCCTTTGATACAGCTTTCACAGTGGTTTGCATTGACTGACAGCAAGTGCTCACTGATAGCAAACGTTGGAGGAAATGGACAAAACGGAAATCCGGTTAGCTAGGGCCAATGGGGTTTAAACAGCCTGAAAAGCTATGCGAGAGGGAGGAATAGGGATGCCTAAAGTTGGCATTGTAATGGGAAGCATATCTGATCTGGAAGTGGTAAAGGGCGCCAAAAAGGTTTTGGAAGGCTTTGGAGTGGAAGTGGAGATGCGGGTGCTTTCGGCTCACCGCACGCCCCTCGAAGTTGCCCTGTATGCTCAGGATGCAGAGAAAAATGGCATAGAAGTATTGATCGCCGCCGCCGGCAAAGCAGCGCACTTGCCGGGGGTTTTAGCGGCTTATACCACTCTACCGGTTATCGGTTTGCCCGTTAAATCTTCCACCATGGATGGACTGGATTCATTGCTGTCCATAGTGCAGATGCCATCTGGAGTGCCCGTGGCAACCGTGGCCATCAACGGGAGTGAGAATGCTGCTCTGCTGGCTGTGCAAATGCTGGCTTTGCGCTATAAGCACTTGGCAGATAAGCTAAAGGAGTATAAACAGCGTATGGCCCAGCAGGTGCTTGAGCAGGATAAAAAGCTTCAGGAGGAGGTTATATCATGAAAAAATTACAGCAGCTTTATGAAGGCAAGGCCAAAAAGGTGTATGCCACAGATGACCCCAACTATGTCATTGTAGAGTACAAGGATGATGCCACAGCTTTTAATGGCTTGAAGAGGGGCACTATTGCCGGCAAAGGCGTTGTCAACAACAAGGTGTCCAACCACCTGTTTCAGCTTCTTGAAAAGCACGGAATTCCCACCCATTATGTACAAGAGCTGAACGATAGAGAAACTTTAGTTAAAAAGGTTCAGATAATCCCTGTGGAGGTCATTGTACGAAACAGAGCTGCTGGCAGCCTGTCAAAGCGTTTGGGGATTCCCGAGGGTACAAGACTGAAGACCACCGTTCTGGAGTACTGCTATAAGAATGATGAACTGGGAGATCCAATGGTGAACGAGTATCACATCTATGCCATGGAGCTGGCTACCAAAGAGGAGGTGGCCAGGATTGCCGACATGTCGCTTCGAGTAAATCAAATCCTGTCGGATTATCTGAAATACGTCAACGTGGAGCTCATCGATTTTAAGCTGGAGTTTGGGCGCTTCAACGGTGAAGTCATACTGGCCGATGAGATATCGCCCGACACCTGCCGCTTCTGGGATACCCGTACTGGTGAGAAGCTCGATAAGGACAGGTTCAGACGAGATATGGGCAAAGTTGAGGAGGCATACCAGGAAATACTCAATCGGCTTATGGGCAAATCTGCTGAATAAGACAAAATTGGCGTAGACTGTGTATGACATTTTCAGTTAGATGTAATCCCATTGCAGTAATACAAATTAATTGTAATAGTGAGTACGAATTAGAAGTGATACTTAGATTAGAAGGATGATGAGAAATGCATCCAAGAGATCCATTATTGGCAGACAAATTGAACGAGGAATGCGGGATTTTTGGCATATTTGATCAGGATGGGCTGGCTGTCGAGGAGATAACCTATTACGGGCTTTATGCCCTGCAGCACAGGGGACAGGAAAGTGCTGGCATTGCGGTGGCCGATGGCCACACTATACGTTATCACAAGGGGAGAGGATTGGTTCCCGAGGTATTCGACGAGGAGATGCTGGACACGTTGAAAGGCGGCAAGATCGCCATAGGGCATGTACGCTATCCTACCTACGGCGATACCAGTTTGTACAACGCCCAGCCACTGGTCATTAAGTACAAAAAGGGATTTCTGGCTTTGGCGCACAATGGAAATCTGGTAAACGCCAATGCACTCCGTACCGAGCTGGAGGAGGCGGGCGCCATCTTTCAAACCACTGTGGACAGCGAAGTCATAGCAAACCTCATTGCCAGGCATATCGACGAAGGGCTGGAGACTGCTATACAGAATACCATGTCAAAGCTGAGAGGGGCGTATGCCCTGCTTTTGATGACAGAGGATAAGCTCATTGCAGTCAGGGACCTTTACGGCATGAGGCCTTTGGCCCTGGGAAGGATCGGTCATTCCTATGTGGTGGCATCTGAATCATGCGCTTTTGATGCAGTGGATGCCGAGTTTATACGGGATGTGAAGCCGGGGGAAATAATAATCATCTCGCAGGATGGGCTCAGAAGCATACAGACCCCTGTGCCGCTAAAATCTGGGCTGTGCGTGTTTGAATTCATCTATTTTGCCAGGACTGACAGCACCATAGACGGGGTCAGCGTGTATACGGCCAGAAAGGAAGCGGGGAAGATACTGGCAGCCGAACATCCAGCCGACGCTGATCTGGTAATAGGGGTGCCTGATTCGGGAACCACTGCCGCCCTTGGATATGCCGAGGCCTCGGGCATTCCGTTTGGAGAGGGACTTATCAAAAATCGGTATGTGGGCCGAACATTTATAAAGCCCAGCCAGGCTATACGCGAGCAGGGGGTCAGGATAAAGCTCAATGCTTTGAGAAAGATCGTCAAGGGCAAGCGGATAGTTATGATAGACGATTCCATAGTGAGGGGTACCACCAGCAAGAAGATAGTGGAGATGCTCAGGTTGGCGGGTGCCAGAGAGGTTCATATGCGTATCAGTTCACCACCGGTTCGCTTCCCCTGTTATTTCGGCATCGATACGCCCACAAAGGAGCACCTCATTGGTGCCAGGTACAGCGTTGAAGAGATATGCCGTATAATAGGCGCCGATTCGCTGGGGTATTTGAGCATTGAGGGGTTGCTCAAGACGGTGGAGGGCAGCGGCTGCGATTTCTGCCTGGGGTGCTTCAGCGGCGAGTATCCAATAGCCGTAGAGGGAAAAGACGAATAACGGCAGCGCTGGTCAGGCTGTGGGTGATGGCTCAAAGCGCTGCCTTGTGCGGGATGTTTTATAATATAATTTACAAAAGGGATGAACACCAATAATATAAAAGATGGACGGTACAAACCTATCTTTGACTAGAGGTATGCCATTATGATGAACAGCAGCAATAGAAAGGATGAACAGCCAGCGCTAGAGAAAGGGGTAAGGGCATATGGGCTATACTTACAAGGATGCGGGCGTTGACGTAGAGGCAGGATATACAGCTGTTAGGCTTATGAAGGAATTTGTGAAAAGGACATATGATGAAAACGTCATAGGCGATATAGGCGGCTTTGGAGGCCTGTATTCCCTGGATTTGGAGGGCATGAAGCAGCCTGTGCTGGTGGCCGGAACCGATGGGGTAGGTACCAAGCTGCAGCTTGCTTTTATAATGGATAAACACGATACCATCGGCCAGGACTGCGTGGCCATGTGCGTAAACGATGTGGTGTGTCAGGGAGCCAGGCCTTTATTCTTTCTTGATTATATAGCAACGGGCAGGCTTAAGCCTGAGAAAGTAGCACAGATAGTAAAGGGCGTTGCAGATGGATGCATTGAAGCGGGGTGTGCCCTCATAGGCGGTGAAACGGCCGAGATGCCCGGGTTTTATAAGGAGGAAGAATATGATATAGCCGGCTTTGCGGTGGGAATAGTGGATCGGGCAAAGATAATAGACGGGTCCACCATCCGGGAAGGCGATGTGCTTGTAGGTCTGGCTTCCTCGGGCGTCCACAGCAACGGCTATTCCCTGGTTAGAAAGCTGGTGCTGCATGACAAAAACCGCCTTGACGAGAGGTATGATGTGCTGGGGTGTACGGTGGGAGAGGAGCTCCTCAAGCCCACACGGATATACGTAAAGGGCATTCTCAACGTGCTCAAGCGGTATCGGGTAAAGGGAATTGCCAATATAACGGGAGGAGGGTTTATTGAGAACATACCCAGAGTTTTGCCTGAGGGGCTTGTGGCCGAAATCCAGCTAGGGAGCTGGCCTGTACTGCCAATCTTTGAGCTCATCAAGCGGTGGGGCGACATAGAAGACAGGGAAATGTTCAATACTTTTAATATGGGAATAGGCATGGTGCTGGTGTGTGCACCTGAAGAGGTGGATGGCATCATTGGCCAGCTGAAAGGCGATGGTTACCATTCCTATGTGATCGGAAGGGTCGGGAGAGGAACCGGCGGGGTGGTGTTTATCCGGTGACGCGTATAGGAGTGTTGATTTCTGGAGGTGGCACAAATCTTCAGGCTCTGATCGATGCCATTGAAGATGGCCGTATACCGGATGCGAGAATTGTAGTGGTCATATCCAATCGTAAGACGGCTTATGGCCTGGAAAGGGCGAGAGCCCATGGCATTCCCGCCGAATGCGTACTGAAGAAGGACTTTGAAAGTGAGGAGGCTTTCAACGGGGCGATTTTGGAGCGGCTTAAATTTTACAGGGTGGATTTGGTTGTGCTGGCCGGGTATTTGAGCATTCTATCTCCGGAGGTTGTGCGGGCTTATCCGAATCGCATCATCAATATACATCCGTCCCTGATTCCCGCTTTTTGTGGCAAGGGATTTTATGGAGAGAGGGTGCATCGCGCAGTCCTGGAGTACGGGGTAAAGATTACCGGTGCGACGGTGCATTTTGTGGATGAAGGCACCGATACGGGGCCGATAATACTTCAGCGTCCCGTTGAAGTGAGGGATGACGATGATGTGCACTCGCTGGCTGCAAGGGTACTGGAGGTGGAGCACCAGCTTCTGCCCGAAGCGGTCAGACTTTTTGTGGAAGGAAGGCTTGTAGTGGAGGGACGCAAGGTCAGGATTTTGGGAGGGAGTGAACGAGAGCATGAGAAGGCGTGCTATAATCAGCGTATCGGACAAAACCGGCATTGTAGAGTTTGCTAGGGCGTTAAGCAGTATGGGGGTGGAGATAGTATCCACCGGAGGGACGGCTAAGACATTGGCCGAAGCTGGAATCCCCGTAATAAACGTAAGCGATGTCACAGGTTTTCCAGAATGCCTGGATGGCAGGGTGAAAACGCTGCATCCCGCAATTCATGCGGGGGTGCTTGCCATCAGGAAGAATGAGCAGCACATGAGGCAGCTTAAGTCCCTTGGCATCCAGCCCATCGATTTTGTGGTGATAAACCTGTATCCTTTCAAGCAGACAATACTTAAAGGAAACGTGCGGCTTGAAGAGGCCATAGAGAACATAGACATCGGAGGGCCTACCCTGCTCAGGGCTGCTGCTAAGAATTATCAGGACGTCACGGTGATTGTGGACCCTGCTGATTACAGTATGGTGCTAGAGGAACTGAAAAACCACGGCGAAGTGTCGCAGGAGACCAAATTTAAGCTGGCAGTTAAAGTGTTTGAGCACACCGCACATTACGACGCGCTTATAGCCGACTATTTGAGAAAGCAGGCGGGAGATGCCGTTTTCCCTGAACTGCTTACTCTGACCTATGAAAAGGTACAGGATTTGCGTTACGGGGAAAACCCCCATCAGAAGGCGGTGTTTTACAGGGAAGTGCTGCCGGTACCTGGCAGCCTAACGGGGGCCAAGCAGCTCCATGGCAAAGAGCTTTCTTTCAACAACATCAACGATACTAACGGGGCTTTGGACCTTTTGCGGGAGTTCAATGAACCTACCGTGGTGGCTGTCAAACATGCCAATCCATGTGGGGTGGCCAGCGCTCCAACCATATATGAGGCATATATGAAGGCATACGAGGCTGATCCTGTATCCATCTTCGGTGGAATAGTGGTGGCAAATCGCCAAATAGACGCACAAACCGCTGCTGAAATAAACAAGATATTCATAGAGATTGTGGTGGCGCCTTCCTATACTGATGAAGCTTTGGAAATATTAAAGAGGAAGAAGAACATTCGCATACTGCAGCTTGAGGATATTTCAGCCAGGCCGCCGAAAGGAATTTGGGATACCAGGAAGGTGCTGGGCGGTTTGCTGGTGCAGGATATGGATACAGAACTTTTGCCTGATATGTCCCTGCTTAAGGTGGTAACCGAGAAAAAGCCCACAGATGCCGAGATGGAAGACTTGATATTTGCCTGGAAGGTGGTAAAGCACACCAGATCCAACGGCATCGCCATAGCCAAGAACAAGCAGTCGCTGGGTATAGGGCCGGGTCAGGTCAACCGCATATGGGCGGTGGAACAGGCTATTGAAAGGAGCGGCGACAAGGTAAAGGGTGCGGTTCTGGCATCCGATGCGTTTTTCCCGTTCCCCGACTGCGTGGAGGCTGCCGCAAAGGCCGGCATTTCAGCTATAATTCAGCCGGGCGGTTCAATCAGGGATCAGGAGTCCATAGACGCCTGCAACAGGTATGGAATCGCCATGATATTTACCGGCATGAGGCATTTCAAACATTGATTGTGATGCGATGTGCAGGCTACTGGCGTACTATGTAATACAGAAGCTGTAGTGCTAGATATAATGATGGTAATGATGGGGTGAATCGAATGAAGGTACTGGTTGTTGGCGGTGGGGGGCGCGAACATGCCATTGTGTGGAAGATAAGCCAGAGCTCTAGGGTTTCAAAAATTTACTGCGCACCGGGCAATGGCGGTATATCGGAGTTTGCGGAGTGCGTCAATATACCTGCCACCGATGTGGAGGGAATAGTGCGCTTTGCAAAGCAGAATAAAATAGACTTGACCGTTGTAGCGCCCGATGACCCTCTGGCAATGGGGATGGTGGATGCGCTGCAGGCCGAAGGCCTCAGGGCATTTGGCCCCACCAGGGATGCTGCCATGATAGAGAGCAGCAAGGTATTTGCCAAGAATTTGATGCACAAGTACGGCATCCCTACTGCAAAGTACAAAGTTTTCGATAATTATGACCAAGCGGTCAAATACGTGGAGCAAATAGAATATCCCGCTGTTATAAAAGCTGAGGGGCTGGCCCTGGGCAAGGGCGTTATAATTGCCAAGGACGTTTATGAGGCAAAAGGCGCATTAAGGGCCATGATGGTGGACAAGGTATTTGGCCAAGCTGGGTTGAGGGTGGTCATTGAAGAGCATCTGACTGGCCCGGAGGTTTCGGTTTTGACCTTTACTGATGGCAGGACCGTCATACCCATGGTCAGCGCCCAGGACCACAAGAGGGCATACGACGGAGACCAGGGCCCAAATACGGGTGGTATGGGGGCTTTTTCGCCCAGCCGCGTATATGCGCCTGAGGTAGCAAAAGAAGTGGAGGACTGCATAATCAGGCCCACTGTCAGGGCTATGGCTGAGGAGGGAAGGCCTTTTAAAGGAGTGCTGTATTTTGGTTTGATGCTTACCGAGCAGGGCCCCAAAGTACTGGAATACAATGCAAGGTTTGGCGATCCCGAAACACAGGTGGTGCTGCCGCGCCTTAAGACCGATATAGTGGATATATTTGAAGCGGTGATCGATGAACGGCTTGATGAGATAAACATCGAATGGGAGGACAATGCGGCCGTCTGTGTGGTTTTGGCCTCGGGAGGGTATCCAAAGGCATATAAGACAGGATACGAGATCTCGGGGATTGAAGAGGTATTGAAGGAACCGGATATGATGGTGTTTCATGCCGGGACCAAGAAGATAGGCGGGAAATACTATACCAGCGGGGGCAGGGTGCTTGGCGTAACGGCCATCGCAAAGGACCTGGATACGGCCATACAGAAGGTTTACAAAAATGTAGAAAAGATACGCTTTGAAAACATGCATTACCGCAGGGATATAGGAGGAAAACGTAACTAATGCTCAAAAATGAAGAATATTTTTATTTGGTTGATTACGGAGGTTTGGTTATGGAAGTTGGCTATGTGCAGGTATACACCGGCGAGGGGAAAGGTAAGACCACTGCTGCGTTGGGACAGGGGCTAAGGGCTGTGGGCAGGGGGCTTAAAGTTGTGATGGTGCAGTTCCTCAAGGGGATCGAATCGGGAGAGCTGGAAGCGGCAAGGAGGCTTGAGCCCGAATTCACCATTATGCGGTTTGCTGAGACCAAGAAGTTTTTCTGGCAGCTTACCGAAGAAGAAAAGGCGCAGCTTAAGGAAAAAGTTCAGCAGGAGATGCAAAGACTTGAACAATTGATGAAAGAGGGCTCATGTGATGTACTAATACTTGATGAGATTATGGGGGTCATTCACGGCGGGCTGGTGAGCGTCGAACAGGTATGCCGCCTTATAGACAATAAACCCAGAGGTATGGAGCTTATATTGACCGGCCGCGATGTACCCCGGGCAATTGCTGACAGGGCTGATCTGATTACAGAGATGCGCAATGTCAAGCATTACATGGATAAAGGCGTTCCGGCAAGGAAGGGGATAGAGTATTAGAACTTTGTTAAGGCTGTATATTATTAGAGGGATATATCTGTTTGGTAAAGATAGTTAAACTGCCACAGAAAGCGTGCAAAAAGCGCTCCTTATGCACTCTATCTGAGGAGCGCTTTTTATTTACTTTAAAGGGTTCATTATTTTGATGTCGTCGGTATAATAAATTTTACAGGGTATTAACTTAAGAAGCTGTGTACCTTACTACTTGAATACCTCTAGGTTGTTACAGCTCAAATGCCTCCATCAGCGCTTCCAGAGCCTTCTTTTCATCCAATTGATGAATGATGTAAGAGATTTTGGTTTCGGAGGTGGTTATGGCCATAATCCTGATGTTTTGTTGGGCCATGGTACTGAACACCTTTGCGGCTATACCTGGTTGTTGTGCCATCCCCGGCCCTTCAACCGATAGCTTCACTATGCCCTCATACGTGTTAAGGCTTATGGTGGGAAGTGAGGCCTGTAGGTCGTTGACCACCTCTATGGCCTTTTCCAGGTCTTTGTGGGGCAGCGTAAATGATATGCTGAGCTGGCCATTGAGGGGTGTGGTCTGGCTGATTATGTCTATATTTATGTTTTGCTGAGCGATGCTCTGGAATATTTTAGCAATGACCGTCGTGTCGTCGGGTATATTATTTATAGTGATTAAAGCCTGCCGATTATCGGAATAGATGTTTGTCACAGCGGCCTGCTCATTTAGCATATCCTTCATTCCATACAGTCCGGGAGGTTTTTTTGCTATGTACTTGCAGGCGCGCAGTGCCCCCAACGCAAATATTTGCCTCGAATAGGCGGTATGGGTAATCTCCAGGACTTCGTCGCTGCCTGCAAACAGCACTGTGTGCTGGCCGGGTATTGTACCCCCTCTGACGGCATGTATTCCTATTTCTGACTTGGAACGCCTTTGGTTTTTGGAGTGTCTTCCATAAATATAATCCTTTGAATTGAGCAGGGTCTCGTTTATGGCATCAGCCAGAGCATACGCCGTGCCGCTGGGCGAATCGACTTTTTGGTTGTGGTGTTTTTCGATGATCTCGATGTCAAATTCATCGCCCAGCACTGATGCAGCTTTTTGTACCAGTTCCAGCATAACGTTTACCCCTAGAGACATGTTGGCCGAACGAAAAACCGGAATGCTCTGGGAAGCCTGCTCTATGAGCTTTATATCGTCCTGGGAAAAGCCAGTGGTTGCAATCACTGCTGCTATTTTTCGTTCCCTGGCAAAGGCCAGAAGGTCAGGAAGAGCAGCCGGGGTTGAAAAATCCACAATTACATCGGCCGCTTCTTTGCATTGGCTCAAAGAACCATAGGTGGGGAATGGGTTTTGTTTGCTGTCAGGGAATTTATCTATACCGGCTACAACCTGTATGTCAGGGTCGGCGGCCGCAGCCGAGGCAACCGCCTGCCCCATCCTTCCGTTGCAACCGTGAATGATGATTCTTATCATTGGTGTATTTCCACTCCATTTCTTTGATAGATTTGATTATAGTGTAGAAAGCCTATTTTATTGCTCAAAACGAACTCAGCAATTTTGAAGCAAAAAATAGTAAGCGGATAAGCGTTACTGATTTCAGCGAATATTTCACGAACTAAGTTTGCACCAAGCAAATTTTAATACCTGATCACACAGCAATATATAAATATATAGCCGATATCAATGCATTTCTGGTATCAACGCATTTTATCTTTCTATTCTATTGTGAATGATTTTAATACAGTTCTATATGAATAATTGGCTCTTTATGGGCAAGACTACTGCTGTATTTTAAGGCCGTACTCCAGCATCCTCTTTTTGAGTATTTCCAGGTTTTGCTCCGACATATCGGTCAAAGGCATTCTGAGCTTACCGGCATTCATTCCCATGAGGTTCAAAGCGGTCTTTACCGGTATGGGGTTGACCTCTAAAAACAGGGCTTCGATCAAAGGATTCAGCTTAAATTGAAGCTTTCGACTTCCTTCAATGTCTCCGTTTAGGAATTTGGCTACCATCTCATGGGTATCTCGGGGAGCAATGTTTGCCACCACCGATATAACCCCTTTTCCTCCAAGTGCCAGTATGGGCACCACTATGTTGTCATCTCCCGAGTATATGTCTATCTTATCACCGCATAGCCTGGCCATTTCGGTTACCTGGGCTATGTTGCCGCTGGCTTCCTTTATGCCGACTATGTTGTCTATCTTGGAAAGCTCTTTTAAAGTTGAAGGGGCTACGTTGAGGCCCGTTCTGCCCGGCACGTTGTATATTATGATGGGGATGTGGACGGCATCGGCTATGGCTGCGTAGTGCTGGATCAGGCCCTTCTGCGTGGTCTTATTGTAATAGGGGGTTACGATGAGCAGCGCATCGGCACCCAATCTCTCGGCCTCTTTTGAGTCCTCGATGACGGTGGCGGTGTTGTAACCGCCAGTTCCGGCGATAACCGGAACCCTTTTTGCCACCTTTTCAACTGTGAAGCCTATGACAGAATACTTTTCATCCCTGGTCATGGTGGGCGGCTCTCCGGTGGTACCGCACACCAGTATGGCGTCGGTACCTTCCCGTATTTGGAACTCTATGAGGTTGGCTAAGGATTCAAAGTTGACGCCGTCATCTGTAAAAGGGGTAACCAAGGCAACGCACGACCCGGTAAATACGCTCACTATTAATCACTCCCTGATATTTTTTACTAAAATTTCCTTACCTGGCAAGCTGGCCGCTTTCCCAGTATTCGACGACCTTTTGTGCTATTTGTACGGCGTTGGTAGCCGCTCCCTTTCGTATATTATCTGCCACTACCCACAAGTTTACACCGCTGGGTACGCTTTCGTCCCTTCTTATGCGCCCTACAAACACTTCATCCTTGTTTTCTGCGTAAATGGGCATGGGGTACTGGTTGTTCTTAGGGTCATCGACTACGACAACGCCAGGCGATTTTGTCAGGATTTCTCTGAGCTCGTCCAGGTCAAAATCCCTTTCAAACTCGACGTTTATGGACTCGCTGTGGCCGTAAAACACCGGCACGCGTACCGTCGTAGCGGTGATTCTGAGGCTGTAATCTCCCATGATCTTTTTGGTTTCCTGGATCATCTTCATCTCTTCCTTGGTGTAGCCGTTATCCAGGAATACATCTATATGGGGGATGCAGTTGGCAAATATGGGGTGAGGGAACTTCTGCAGGGTCTTTTCGCCGCGTATCCCGTTTTGCAGGTCCAGATAGCCTCCCATGCCGGCACCCGACACCGCCTGGTAAGTAGAATATACGATTCTCTTTATTTTATAGTGGTCGTGCAGTGGCTTGAGCACCACAACGGCCTGAATGGTGGAACAATTGGGATTGGCGATTATCCCTTTGTGCTTGAGTATTTCCTGTGGGTTGACTTCGGGGACCACTAGTGGTACATCTTTTTCCATCCTCCAAGCGCTGCTGTTGTCGATGACTACGGCACCCCTGGATGCGGCTATTGGCGCAAATTTTTTGCTGACGGTTGCACCGGCCGAAAACAGGGCTATGTCGATGTTTTTGCCATCAAAGCTGGTCTCGGTCAGCTCTTCCACAATGTGGTCCTCTCCCATGAATTTTATACGGGTTCCTGCTGAACGTGCCGATGCAAAAAGATAACAGTTGGCTATCGGGAACTGCCTCTCCTCTAATACTTCCAGGAATTTACGGCCTACCATTCCGGTTGCTCCGACAATGGCTATGTTGTACTTTTGCATGGCTTTCTCCTCCTCACATTTTATGAGATGCATAATTTTTGTCCTTTTATCTTGCAGAGTTTACCTCATTATCCATCATATGTCGTTACAGGTTATGGTGCCTCATTAAATTCCGCCTTATACAGATAATCACGAATAAAGCGGCTGATGGATGACCAGCCGCTTTCGTATCACAATTACAATCTTTTTGCAGATGAGTTAAACCCTGCAAAACGCTTGCGATTCGAAAGCAGTTAGCGCTCCATCATTGGTTCCCAATGATGACAGTCCCAGGGCTCTTAACCCAGGGCCCAGGAGGTGGATGACGGAGACATACCACATCCTTCGGCACCTTCCCCTTTCGCCAGCTTTCATCGAACCCCGTATTCTCCAGCTGCTTACTCTTGAAAGGTGCGCCTCTAAACTGCTTCGCATATATTCGTTTTTTTAAATCATATCATTTAAATCCATAAATGTCAAACGTTTTTTGAGTATTTGCAATTTTATTTGCTGGCGTTTGCAAAAGCGTCAGGCCTCTCGCTTCTTGATTTTTCCATAAATATGTGCTAGGATAAACTTGGACATAAAAAATGATTAAGATGGCTAGTGAGCTCATCATAGAGTTTTGGCCTTACTATGCATGATTGGCAGGTCTCATATTGATCTTCTGTGTATAACAGATAAATAGCATTTTGTGCCTTTGTTGCGCGTTTGTTAAAGTTAAAAAATAGCAAAATAAATTAAGAAGATGATAAAGGAGGAAGTGGATTATGGAGAATTTTACATTTTTAAGCCCTACAAAGATCATATTTGGTAGGGGTGTAGAAAATCAGGTAGGGGATGAGACCAGGGTTTACAGCAAGAAGGTTCTTTTGCACTATGGCGGGGGGACCATCAAACGCATAGGGCTCTATGACAGGGTGGTAAAGTCCCTCAGGGATGCAGGAGTGGAATTTATTGAACTGGGGGGAGTACAGCCCAATCCGCGCCTCAGCCTGGTGAAACAGGGGATCGAGCTTTGCAGAAAGCATAACATTGACTTCATCTTGGCTGTGGGAGGCGGCAGCGTCATCGATTCGGCCAAAGCCATCGCCGTTGGCGTACCCTATGAAGGCGATGTGTGGGATTTCTACAGCGGAAAGGCAGTGCCAGAAAAGGCGCTTCCGGTTGGCGTGGTACTTACCATTCCAGCGGCAGGTAGCGAGGCCAGCAAGAGCTCGGTAATTACCAATGAGGATGGGTGGTACAAGCGGGGATTAAACGTTGAGATAATACGTCCTAAGTTTGCCATAATGAATCCCGAGATCACCTTCACGCTTCCGCCCTATCAGACGGCTTGTGGCGCTGCCGACATTATGGCCCATGTGATGGAGCGGTATTTTACCTATCAAAAGGATGTCGATTTCACCGATAGGCTGTGCGAGGCCACCCTTAAGACAATCATTAAGAACGTGCCCATCGTGCTCGAGGAACCGGAGAATTACCAGGCCAGGGCCGAGATAATGTGGGCAAGCACCATTGCTCACAACGACCTTTTGAGCACAGGAAGGATTGGCGATTGGGCGTCCCATGCGATAGAGCATGAGCTGAGCGGGATATACGATGTGGCTCATGGAGCCGGGCTGGCTGTGGTATTCCCTGCCTGGATGAAGTACGTCTACAAGGAGGATATGGACAGGTTTGTGCAGTTTGCAATCAGGGTTTGGGACGTAGAGATGGATTTTTCAAACCCTGAGAGGACGGCTCTGGAAGGGATACGCCGGCTTACCCAGTTTTTCAAGAGGATTGGCCTGCCCGTGACTCTGGAAGAGCTGGGCATACCCGATGACAGGCTGGAGGAAATGGCCGATAAGTGCACCAATAATGGCACAAAACAGATAGGCAACTTCAAGAAGCTGGGCAGGGAGGACGTGCTCAACATACTCAAACTGGCCCGTAAATAGGGATAAAAGGCTGTATCAAAACAATTTCTGTAAACTGGGCGAAATCCAAACTATGTGCAATCCCTCTTCCGTAAAGATGGAGAGGGATTGCCTTTATCTAAAAATCCTTTTGATGGAGGAATCCGGAAAATGCATATAGATGCAGAAATTTACCGGCTTAAAGACAGATTGATCCAGCATAGGAGGCATTTGCATAAGTATCCTGAGACCGGGTTTGATTTATCATCCACCCGGTATTATATTTTATCCTGGCTTGAGAGGTGGGGCTTTGACGAGATAAGGATAGTGGCCGGCAGCGGCATAAAAGCTGTCATGAAGGGCAATGATGGAGGCATGACCCTGGCTTTCAGGGCAGATATGGATGCTCTGCCGCTGCATGAGGAGACGGGTGTCGAGTTCGCTTCAGTTAACTGCGGGAGAATGCATGCCTGTGGCCATGATGGACATATGGCCATTTTACTCGGGCTTGCGGAATGGCTGAGTTTTCACAAAGAGGAGTTGAAAGGCAACGTCGTTCTCATCTTTCAGCCGGCTGAGGAGACGGTGGGGGGTGCCCTGCCCATGATCAAGGAAGGGGTGCTGGAAAATCCCGGGGTAGATGCTATTTTTGGTTTTCACGTGCTCCCCGACATTCCTCAGGGCAAGATAGGGCTTAGAGCCGGGCCGGTGATGGCACAGACGTGCGAGTTTACAGTAGAAGTCACCGGGAAAAGCGCTCATGGAGCGATGCCCCATCGCGGCGTTGATGCGCTGCTGGCGGCCTGTTATTTTGTAAACGCTGTGCATGGACTTATAGGCCGGTGGATCTCTCCTGATGATAAGGCGCTGCTGACCATCGGGAAGCTTCATGCCGGAGAGAAGAGGAACATAATTGCAGGCAAGGCAACCATAGAGGGTATTATACGCACGTTTGACGAGGGGGTTTATAAGCGCATAAAGGAAAGCATTCAGGGGCTTTTAAGTGGCCTTGAGCTTTCACACCGGGTAAAGGCGCAGTATCGTGAAGATGTATACTACCCTGTGGTAAATAACGATGCAAACCTGGTAAGCCAGCTGAAAAAATTCTTGCCTCCTGATGTGCTTCAGGACGTACAGCCTTTGATGATAGCCGAGGATTTTTCATATTACCAGCAGAATGTGCCTGGTGTTTACATGTTCCTTGGCTGCGGGAATGAAAGTAAGGGCTTTACTGCTCCGCTTCACAGCAGCAAATTTAACTTCGATGAAGAAGTACTGCTGTACGGATTGCAGGTCTACCATGACATTATAAAGGGATTTGGTGTTGTACGTTAAATTGATTTTACTAAGCAGACAGGTGCGTCGCTTTTGCGTAGCAACAGTATGTGCTGTCTGCAGCGACAAAATTCTTCTATTGAATAAATAGAAGTTTGTTGTTAGAATTAAAATACGGGGAAGTTTAATAAGTAAAACTAAAAAGAAGGGATTGTTGATATGTTTGGTGGTTTCTTTGAAAGGATGTATTACGGTAATCCCAATAAACCCGATTTGAAGTATGAAAACTTAAGGGAAAAGCCCATTAAGCTGTTTTTTACTGTTTTACAGATACGATTCTGGAATCTCATTAAGCTGAATTTGCTGTATTCGATTTTCTGGCTTCCGGCGTTTATATGGACGTACATTCAGTTGCAGGTTACTGCACAGACCGGTGAACCCATAAGCGTATTTTACTTCTTGGTACTGATTCCCTGCCTCCTTTTTGCCGGGCCTGCTACGGCGGGTGTCACTTATGTGCTCAGAAACTGGGCAAGGGATGACCATGCCTGGGTTTTCAGCGATTTTAAAGATGCATGGAAGATGAACTGGAAGGAAAGTCTGATTGTCATGTTCATCAATGGCCTTGCGCTGATGATATTCTACGTAAATTTGACTTTTTACCGCGCAATGGCCTCACAGAATATCTTGTTCCTCATGTTGTATTACTTTATGTTGATGATTGGGCTTATTTACGCCATGATGAATATATATATTTTCCCAATGCTGGTCACTTACAAGTTGAAGGTAAGGCAGATATTCAAAAATGCACTGCTTTTTACCTTGGCAAAGCTTCCGCATACTTTTGTGGTTTTTGTGCTGATGGTGGCTTTGTTTATAGCCAGTGCCTGGTATATCTTCCCTGTGTTTTTTGTGGGGTTGACCTTCCCCATGCTTATAGGCGTTTCATTGGCCAACTGGGTGTTTTACAAGTACATGGACAGACCGGCCAATAACGCAACCGAGAGCGATACCCATGAAGATGAGCAGTGAGGCCGTCAGGGGGATGTACCAGATGCCTGCGGTTGTAATGAGGGGGAACAGGGTGTAAATCGAATTGAGAAGGGGTAGATGGGTATTTACAACGGCTTTGCTTATATTTACGATGCATTGATGCAGGATGTGAATTACCCAAGGTGGGTTGACTATATTGAGCTGTTATTTAGACACTACGGCGTAAAACCACGGCAAATAGTGGATCTGGCGTGTGGTACAGGTAACGTCACCATCCTTTTGAAAGAGAGGGGCTATGAGGTCATAGGCATTGATCAGTCGGAGGATATGCTGTTTGTCGCACGGGAGAAGGCGCGCAGCAAAGGGATGAACATCCCTTTTATATTTCAGGATATGCGCTATATCAGCCTTCACCACCCAGTGGACGCCATGACCTGCATTTGTGATGGCATCAATTATATTCCCTCCGAAGAGGAACTGGATCTGGTGTTTGAAGGCGTATACAGATATTTGAAACCAAAGGGGATTTTTGTATTCGACATCAGCTCTTACTATAAGCTCTCTTCAATAGTGGGAAATAATACGTTTGTAAGAACCGATGAGGATATAAGCTATATATGGCAGAACTATTTTGATAGGCGCTCTGGGATATGCGAAATGGAGCTGTCATTTTTTGTTAAAGAAGGGGAGTATTACAGGAGGTTTGACGAGATTCACTATCAGCGTGCTTATGAGGTGGAGGAGATTGTGGAGCGCCTTGAGAAGAACGGCTTTGAAGATATAGGGGTATACCAGCCTTTTACGCTGAAGCCTCCCAAGAAGAAGTCCGAGCGCATTTTTTTTGCGGCCAGGAAGGGAGAAAGTTGTCCCAAGGGCTGCTGATATTCCAAAATGTGACAGCAAAAAGGAGGACGTAGATGAAGGATTATGTAATAAGAGTTACGGCTGCCAATGGATTTATTCGCGGCTTTGCCGCCAGGACCACTGATCTGGTACAAGAGGCTCAAAGGCTTCATGGACTGTCCCCTGTAGCTAGCGCTGCGCTGGGACGCACCATGACGGCTGCCGTTATGCTGGGCGCTGATATGAAAGGCAAGAAGGATACCCTTTCGCTCATCATAAAGGGGGATGGTCCCTTGGGCAGCGTTGTGGTGGTGGCAACTTCGGGTGGCTATGTAAAGGGGTACGTTGCAAATCCCAAACTGGATTTACCGCTTAATGTTCACAATAAACTGGACGTGGCAGCTGCTGTAGGGAAAAACGGCAGAATAACGGTAATAAAGGATTTAGGGTTAAAAGAGCCCTATATAGGACAGGCCAACCTGATATCGGGTGAGATAGCTGAAGATGTGGCCTATTATCTGACGGTGTCGGAGCAGCAGCCTTCAGCGGTGGCACTGGGGGTGCTTGTCAATCCCGATTGTACCGTAAAAGCCGCAGGTGGCTTTATTATACAGGCCTTGCCGGGAGCACCGGAGGATGTTATCGCCGCCATTGAGAAGAAGGTTAGCAGCAGTCCTTCCATCTCCCGCCAGTTCGATGAAGGCAAGACCCCCGAAGAGGTGCTGGAAGGTATTCTGGGCGAGCATGGGATGAAGGTAAATGCCGTAGTGGATGTACAGTTCAAGTGCGACTGCAACAGGCAGCGCCTTAAATACATATTGATGGGCATGGATGAGAAAGAGCTTATAGATATTATAGAAAACGATAAGCGGGCTGAAGTGGTATGCCATTACTGCAATAAAAAATACATATTCGAGCAAGAGGAGCTTAAAGAGCTGTTAGAACAGAGAAGAAAAAATGAAGAAAACCCTTATTGATCAGCGGTAACCGGAAATCTCGCTGTAAATAACCAGTTGATTGTATAGAGCTTTTGGGGATTATATGCTATAATATTCCCAAGAAGTATGTTTAAGTAAGGAGCGGAATATGGCGGGAGGATTGTCTGCAAGAACCAAAAGGAAGGTTATTCCCTTTGAACAAAACGGACAGTTTTATTACAGGAAAGCCAAGAAATACGTTGAAAGCAACAATTATATAGATGCGCTCAGCTTTTACCGTAAGGCTGTTGAAAAAGACCCTGAAAATCTGGAATACAGGCTGGACCTGGCCCAGGTCTTTACCGAAATGGGGTATTATGAAGAGTCCAATCAGATATTGCTCTATATACTGCAAAGGGATGAGAACAATGCCGATTGTTATTTCTGCTTAGGATGTAATTTTTTGGGACTGCAGGAGTATGAAAGGGCAAAGGAGTGTTTCGAGAAATACCTTCAGCTGGATCCTGACGGGATCTATTCAGAGGATGCACAGGATTTGCTGGATATACTTCAGAGCCACGAAATATATTTTGACAATGACCTGGAGGTCATGCTGAACCCCGGAAGGGAGCGGCTATACAAGTTGGCCAATAAAGGAAAAAATTTCCTGGATATGGGGGATTATAAGAGAGCTATCCGCTGTCTTGAAAGCGTGGTGAAAAAAGATCCTTCTCTAATATTTGCCAGGAACAACCTTGCTCTGGCCTATTTCTGCGTGGGGCGGCTTGATGATGCCATCAGTGTGTGCCAGGGCGTGCTTAAAGAGCAGCCGCAAAACGTTCATGCCAATTGCAATATAGCTATTTTTTACCATGAAAAGGGGTTGGAGGAGGAAAGCGAGAAGCACCTGCAGACCGTACTGGGCATAGAGACCAATGACCCCGAGGAGATTCATAAGATTGCTGTGACGCTGTGTGAGCTCAAAAAGCATAAAGAGGCTAATAGGCTGCTTAAGCGATTGATCCAATACAAGCCGTATGATATAAAGATACTCCACTATATCGCGGTTTCTTATTTTAATACTCAGAGGTATAAGGAAGCGCTGAAATACTGGAGCAAGATCGACAAAATAGCGCCCAACAATACCATAAGCAGCTTTTACAAGAGGCTGACGCATGCCATAATGACAAATGAAAGGGAATTCAGCGAGATATCCTATCATTTCCAGGTCCCCTATGAAGAGATCATATGCCGCATAAAAAAGATCAACGACCTCCTCAGGCTTCCGCATAAGGATTTGAAGAAGCGGTGGAGCAGCGGCGATGAGTTGCTGGCTTTGCTGAAATGGGGTCTGGAGCTCAATGATCCTTCAATAAAGAGGGCTATTTTGAGCGTCATCGCCTCGTTTAAGGATGAAAAGGCTGAAAGCTTCTTGAGGGAGTTTATACTGAAGAAAAGCGTGGATGATGAGCTGAAGAGGGAAGCGGTTATGCTGCTTAAGCAGATGGGCGCTCCTGAGCCATATATAGCCTATCTGGACGATAATATAGTGCAGATCAAGATAGACGTCGTGGCTAAAAATCCTCCTGGTGACCTCCCTCAGGTCTTTCGTGATGTGGTAAACATGGCAGTTGAGATGATGAAGGAGCGTTATCAGGAAGGCTTTGAGGTCCAGGTGCGTGAAATATGGAATAATTTTGTTTCGGCGATGTTGCCCTATGGTTTGCCCAGGATAAGGAAGCCGGAAGCGTGGGCTGCAGCGCTGGAGCTGTATTACTGCTTAACCTCTGGTTTTGTTGTGGATAAGACGGAACTGGCTCATCGCTATGGCGCTTCATATTCTACCATATCGAATGCCTGCAGGCGTATCAGCCTTGCATTGCTGGAAAATGAGTACAACAAGGTAACGCCTTATCTGCAATAAAAAGGGCTGCTGAACATCACTTCAGCAGCCTTTTTTATATTAAACACTATGAAGGGGTACGTCAGTTGCTTTGGCTATAGGCTGTTAATTCTGCGTGTTTTCATCAGTGGTTTCGGTTGCCTCGCTGTCGCTGGAGGATTCCTGGTCGGTTTCCTGTGTCTCTTCAGTGGTCTCCTCGCTGTCAGAAGCTTCTTCGTTTTCTACGCTTTCTTCGCTATCAGCAGATTGGTCATCTTCATTTGCTGTTTCTTCTGCTGATTTATCAGAGGTTTCTTCAGTTGCTTTGTCAGAGCTCTCTTCAGTGGTTGTAGTTTCCTGGCCAGTACCCTCCTGCGAATCTGTGGATTTGCTCTGGCAGCCTGTGAATACCACTGCTGTGATTAAGAACAGAGCCGTTAGTAAGACCGCTGCCCACTTTTTCAAGATGTTTCCCTCCCTTCGAGATATTTATGTAACGTTGGCCAACGCATGGCATATTATAGTAAGAAAGTATGAACAAAGTGTGAACAAATTGTAAATACCTTATGAATTTTTTGGAGAATTTTACCCTTTTAAAATGGGACATAAAATGGTATCATGAATTGGTGGGGGAGAGAAGGAATTGGCGTGCAGTGGGATGTAGTGGTAAAACGCATTGAAGGCCATCAAGCGGTGGTGTCATTCCAAGACGGGGAAGAGGTTGTCATACCGCTGAAATACTTGCCGCTTCAGTGTCGCGTTGGTGATGTGCTCAAAATTGAAGTGTATTTTAACCCCTTTGAGACATTGGAGCGTTTATTCAATCGGGCTGAAAGCATATAGAGCGTTAAATCCAAAATAAGGCATGACAGCTCTGCCTTCCGAATATTCATACTTATAGAAGGTTTCATTGTGTGAATGTTTGGAAGGTGGAGTTGGGCATTGAGCAGATATAGCCGTGTCATGTTGGGCGTAAGAATTGCTTTTGCATACGTGGGCACCGTGATAGGAGCCGGCTTTGCATCCGGCCAGGAAATATTGCAGTTTTTTACCATTTATGGGAAGTATTCTGTGTTTTCCATCCTGCTGGCCACTTTTTTGTTTGTATGGGTGGGAATAAGCGTTTTAAAGATGGGCTTTGAGTCGAGGTCCAGGTCGTTTCGGGATACCATGAAGCTGGTTTTCGGCAGGTTATCCCCTTTCGTCAACGCATATATGTTATTGGCGATAATGATGGTGGCTGCCGCCATGCTGGCCGGGGCGGGCGCGCTGTTTGAAGAATATATCCGCATCCCTTTTTATACAGGGGTAGCCATAACGGCCGTTGTGGTGTGGGTGTTCGTGGCCTTTGGGCTAAAAGGCATCTTTGCGATAAATGCCTGGATCATCCCCGTTATACTGATCTTTAACGTTTTTGTGTTTGCATACAGCCTGCAGATGGATGATTATGCATATGAGGTCATGCCGGTATTTGATGTGACGGTTTTCGATATCGTCAAAGCCGGCATATCGTATGCTTCTTTCAATATTGTGCTGGCGGTGGGAGTCCTGACTTCCGCAGGCTCTGGGGTGGATGACCCACGGGTTCTGAAGATGGGAGGCGTTTTGGGAGGCGTCATATTGGGGGCAATGCTCCTTATGAGCAACTATTCTTTGATGCGATATGTGCCTGAGATTTACGAGTTTGAAGTTCCCATGCTGTACATAGTACACCGGATGGGGCCTTTTTTTTGTGCGGCTTTTGCGGTGGTGATGTGGGGAGCCATACTTACCACTCTTGTGGCCAACGTGTTTTCGGTGGCGTGTGCGGTCAATGACATTTTTAAATTACCTGTGCATGCAGCGCTATTGATGACGATTGTAGCCTGCGTTGCGCTGTCCTTTGTAGGTTTTTCACGCATCGTAGCCTTTGTCTACCCATTATTGGGAATAATAGGATTTATTGTGATCTCTGTGATGTTCTTTTTGGTCAAAAAATAAGGAGCAGCCGGAAAAGCTGCTCATCTTTTTTCTTCATCCTTGTCCTGTTTGTACAGCGCTTTAAGCTTGGACAGGAGAAGCTCTTTATCGTTCCATTCGGGGTGCATGAGCACCCATTCATAGGCCTGTTGCAGGGCCTTGCCGATGTCCCGCGGGTCATCGACGCCGATCCCTGCTGCCATTACGTCGTGGCCGTTGATGGCCAGCTGCGAAAGGTTTAAAGCATCTCCCCTTGCTAAAATCTCATGGGCTATTGATGTAAGCGCCGCTATCCTTTCTGCTTGTTCTTTTTGCCCTGCAGCCAAAAGGTACGCCCGCTTAAGTTCAAAGAGGTTGAAGGCGTCCTGGACGCCCAGGTTGCCCATGAGCTTCCTTATCTGATAGGCTGCTTCGGCCGTATCGCTACTGAATTGCACCGGAAAGCTGGATACCAGCTGCGTCACCCTGCGTACGGTCTTGTTGTCGTAGCGCAGTCGCCTGAGGGAGCGCTCCACCAATTTGACTTTGTCTGGCAGCTCGGGAGCATAGCCGTTTGTCGTTTGGTCCGATGTGCTGCCCGGTCGGGCAACCATGCAGCAGTACAGCGCTGCAAGGCGCAGCACGCCATCGGCCTTGCACAGCTTCACCGCTTTGAATGCCAGCTGCCCTGCATGGGACAAGTATTGACTGAGTTCCTCCGGGAGTATCACTTCAAAGGTACCGGCCTCATAAAGCAGCATGAGAGACTCAAACGGGTCGGGAGCAATCATTATTTTGTTGAGCTCGTCGCGGATTCTCTCGGGGGATATCCTGGAGAGCAGGTGATGGTGAGCGCAGGCTGCCTTAAAGGTATTCTCCTCCAGTCTAAAGCCCAGTTCGGCGCAAAACCTGATTCCTCGCATTATGCGCAGCGGGTCTTCCGCAAAGCGGCGTTCTGGTTGGCCCACTGTCCTTATAAGCTTTCGCGACAGGTCTTCGCGCCCGCCGAAGGGGTCTATCAAAGGCTCGGCCAGATAGGGATTATATGCCATGGCGTTTATGGTGAAGTCTCGCCTGGACAGGTCTTCGACGATATCTGACAGAAAGGTTATTTGGGCTGGGTGGCGGAAGTCGCTGTACTGCCCCTCGCCCCTGAATGTGGTCACCTCAACGGGCATATCGTTTATGATAACCGTTACGGTGCCGTATTTTTTTCCGGTGGGGATGGTGCGGGCAAACGAGAATATCCTCTCGATGTCGTCGGGGTGAAAGGATGTGGCCACATCCCAGTCATTGACGGGCCTGCCCAATAGAGCGTCGCGAACGGCACCGCCCACAACGTACGCCTGTCCACCCTTTTCCATTATTCGGTTCAATATTATTTCGACTTCCTTGGGAAGGGATATATTGATGCTGGAGTTCATGTTGCCCTCCTCGTTGAATTTTGATATATCATAACGCCGTTTTTTGTAGCCTATCTATTTTACATCAAATGTATTTCACATCAAACCCCGCCTTCGTATATGTTCCTGAGCTGGCAGCCTGGATAAAAGTGCTGAAATATCTGCTCAAATGAATAACCCAGAAGTGACAGGCCATAGGCGCCGTACTGGCTCATACCAACGCCGTGGCCATACCCGCCACCTGATATGGTTATCTCCTCGATTATCCCCTCGGAGTTTCTTCGTATGTCTATGTAGGCGAAAGCGCTGGGCAGTATAGGGAAGTTATCCCTTACCGACCCATCATAGCAGTATAGCTTTATGGGCCGGTTTGAATCAAGGTAGTTGACCGGCTGGAGCACCTTTCGTATATTGTATTCCTTTATGACTTTAAATACTCCATGGGTGGTGGTTATCTCTAGCTCCATCATGTTTCCGCCCTGGCCACGGCGGGTCACAACCAGGTTCTGCAGCTCTCCAATATCCTGCGGTATTTCCTGCTGCACGAATTCGCTTTCACCCTTTCTTGTCAGGACGAATGCGGGCTCCGAGCGCTGTACCAGCGGCAGGTTGCGCTGGATGCTGGCTTCCAGTTCCTTACGCTTCATGGTGACGCTCCAGCGGAAAAACGGTGAAAAGCGGTCATAGCCGTCTAAATCCTTTTGGTCTATGAAGGCCCTGAAATTTTCTTCGTTGTGAAGGTCGGGGATGTTGCTGGGAAACTGGGGCTTAGCTATCAAATACGGTACTTCCTGCGATGGAAATCTGCCCATTTTATCGCTCCATATCTCGTGAAAATTGGCGGTATATCCGCAGGACGTTGAGAAGAAGCGGGCGTCTATCACCTGGTCACCGAAAAAGCCTACCAGCCCGCGGGTTTCATCCACCGCCTGTACGGCTATGGGCTGTTCTGCTATGGAGTTGTATACCTGGCTGGCTGTACTGTCATCGACGTGGGCTCCAAAGGGCGCATAGCCCTCAGATTTGAAGCATCGTATGGCATAGGATCTGGAGGCTATGGCCTGCACCTTTAAGGCCTCCAACCCAAATTTTATGGGCATTTCGCTAGGTACTACGGTATACAGATATTCTTCGAGGCTCAACTCGTTTACCACGATTAGGCCACCGTTATCGTTGCCGTCTAAGGCTACCTCCAGAGTCCCTCGATAGGGTATGCTGCTTGATTTTCTATGCGATCCTCCGTGGTTATCCAGAATGGTGAGCCTGCCGTCCTCCAGAGGGCGTATGTACCACCTGTTGGGCGAGGAGGCCAGCTTTCGGCCGTTTAGATACAGGGCCATGCCCTCGGCATCAGGTTTCAGGGTTATAACCTCGCCCGCCTTGAAGGTATGGGAGACCGGCTGTATCAATGTTTGAGCGGTAAAATCTGCATTGCAGGTGATGCTGATCTGGCTGTGAAGCACGCCATTGTCTTCTTTGTTTTTTATGAGCACGCGTATTCCGTCCCTGGGTATAAGCTGGTCCTGGGTGATAATCGTTCGTCCGATACCATCATTATCGCAAAACAGTGTTGAATCGGTACGGCCCACAAGGCCCGACATTATACCCTGATATGAGATAGAGCTGCCTTTGATGGAATACACAGGGATATCGGCTGTGATTGGGATCCTGCCCAGGCGGGCATCTTCGATATAACGGCCCAGGCGGGATGCCGCCATAACCTTTGAAAGCTTTACGGGTTTGAGGGGATTTATATACACAATCTGATTTTCCACCAGTATTATCTCGGAAGGCGTTAAATTTTGAATCCTATCAGGGGGTAAGGGGTTGGTACACAAGAGGCGGTCTTGGGCCACATACAGCAGGACCTCCGTTGAGCGCCCGCTTGACCTGTTTTCTATTACCGGTATTGCGGCTGAAAAATGGATTACGCTGGGCAGGTATTGTATGTACCATTTATCGTTGGTTTGAGCTACCGTAAAGGGAACGCTTATACAGCCCTGTTCCAGATACAGCAAAGCCCTTACTCGATAAACGCCTTTTGCTATGGATTTTGACTCTGCTATTTTAAAATTTTTAAAGGGCGCTTGTTCAAATGCCAGCTTTAAAAAAGGATGGGCTTTGTCTATGTGCCTGTCTAGCAAACTGTAAAACTTTTTATCGGCAGACAGCAGATAATCAAGGAATTGTTTGACTGCCCTTTCAGGAGGGGACGGATACAGCATAAATACCGCCAACAACACGGTGGCAATGAGAACGATTGATATCAATATATGGGAAAATCGAATCTTCTTCACCGGTGTAACCCCCTGTTTCCCCCTAAACTCTGGCTTTATTTTATCATATGCCGTATGTTCATAGGAAAAATTTTTAAAATTTTTATGTGTGGAAATCCCATTGGCTTTCGTGTTACAATAGAAACGAACGGGGGTTGTATATAGTGAAAAGGGTTTTGTTTGCGCTGGCGCTGCTGATAGTTTATGCTCTTGTAACATTTACAGTATATGCTGATACACCGCCTAAATATTCTGTGCGGGAATGGCGCATTTCGGCGGTGGTAAACCCAGATGGTTCGATGGATGTGGAGGAGTACATAACTTACGACGTTCCGCGCAGCCATGAAGGTCCTGTGGTGCGGCATATCGACATTGCTCATTCCTCCAGCATGGAAAACTTGGAGGTCTTCTCGGTGATCCCTGCCGATACAGAAGGTAGCGGCCAACCTGAGCTTGAGCCCTATGAATTTGTGGATGAGCCTGACCAGAATATGAGTAAGGTTTATACCACAAAGCCGGGGGCCAGCCCAGAAGAGGTTCAAGAGGTCCTCATATATCTCCCAGCTGGCGGCGGTGAGCACACAGTTGTTTTAAAATACCGGCTCAATGACCTAGTGTCTTTGTATCGCGATACGGCGGTGCTTTACTGGAACCCCGCTGCAAAGGGTTATGGTTTGGATGTGCGAAATATGGACATGCGCATTGCATTGCCTCAAGGAACAAAGCCCGATGGCGTTAAACCCTTTGTGTACGGGGCTTTAGAAGGCAGCTGTGAAGTTTTAGAGGATGGCACAGTCGGCGTAACGGCAAAAAAGTTGGGTTCAAAGGAGTTTATGGAGGTTACGCTGGTATTTCCAAAGGACGGTGTGGCACAGGGCAGAAAGCTCATTGACAACGATGGACTGGGAAGAATTTTGGAAGAGCAGCGCTTGAAGGCGGAAGAGATGGAGCTTTTAAGGCGCCAGAAAGAGCAGGAGCAAAAGCTGCGCTTGGCCGCCATAGCGGGGGCGGCAGCGGGGATTGTCGGTATAGGCGTGTGCGTGGGCGTATGGATGAGCAGACGTCGCATAAGGTCAACCGGCGTTTTTTCGGAGCTCAAACGGCGGGTGCATGATAAACCAGGAGGCCAAGTTGTAACAAAACAACGGGCTGGGATATCTGAAGAGCCAAAGAGTGAGAAGCAGGAAGAGATGCCTGCTATCGATTTGCCGGCTGATTATTATACCCCAGCCGAGCTCAGCGTATTGCTGCGCGGAAAAAGGATCAGGCCGGGGGATATGGTGGCAACGCTGATGGATCTGGCTGTGAGAAGGTATTTGGATGTTGAGGCATCCGGTGGCAAATGTTATGTCCTCTCTTTGAAGGATTTTGAGCCCAGCAGCTTGAAGCCTCATGAAGAGTATCTCGTGAACTGGTTTTTTAAGGATATCGGGGATGGAAGAAAAGTCTCAACAGAGGCAATATTACAGGCTGCTTATGGTAGAGGGTTTGAGAGGGAATTTTGTAACCGATTTATCATATGGAAGAAGCTGGTTCTGAGGCAGGCAGTCCGCTGGGGATTTAGTAAGAGGGTTACTCCTTTTAAAGTTTACATAAGGACACCTTTTGGGAAGCAGCACTATAAGAACTGGGTTAGGTTTAAAAAAGCCTTAAAGCAGTTGAGCCATAAGGCTGATAGCCTGCCTCCTGCAGATTGGGAGAGGTTTTTTGCGTATGTTTTCAGCCTGGGGATAGGCCGGCAGGTTGTCAAAGGGTTAAAGAAGGCTTATCCTGAAGGGTTACTTTTAAATGGCGATTTGGCCATTTTTAGCAGAGATAATTTTGGTGCCATTGACCATTGGTTTGACCTGGCTAAAAGGCTTAACCTTATGCGATCCAGGTTGTTCAGGTTGCTTTATCGGCCTGCTGCCATTCAGCTTCTCGGGGTTGAAAGAAACGAGAGAAAGAGCATATAGAATTGTTGTGGAAGACAAAGGCAATGTTGTGCTAAAATAGAAATTGTGTATAAGAACAAGTCTAAGGGGGGAATTAGAGATGGGCAAAATAACTTTTCCGAAAGACTTTATATGGGGTTCGGCTACCGCTTCCTATCAAGTGGAGGGGGCAGTAAACCAGGATGGGCGCGGAGAATCAATATGGGATAGGTTCAGCCATACGCCCGGCAAGGTGCTGAATGGAGATACCGGCGATGTGGCCTGTGACCATTACAACCGTTACAGAGAAGATGTACAACTGATGAAAGAATTAGGACTCAAAGGATACAGGTTTTCCATAGCCTGGCCAAGGATTTATCCGCAGGGGAAGGGGCAGGTTAACCAAAAAGGTTTGGACTTTTACAATTCGCTTGTGGATGAGCTTTTAAAGGCTGGCATAGAGCCGATTGTTACCCTTTATCACTGGGATTTGCCACAGGCACTTCAGGATATCGGTGGCTGGGACAATAGAGACGTAACGGATTACTTTGCCGAGTATGCGTTCAAGATGTATGACGTCCTGGGGGATCGGGTAAAGAAGTGGATCACCCACAACGAACCTTGGGTGGTGGCTTTTATAGGTAACGCCTTTGGCGAGCATGCGCCCGGCTATAAGGATTTTGCGCTTGCAGTAAGGATTACCCATCATCTGCTGCTGTCTCATGCCAAGGCGGTGCAGGCCTATCGCCAGTCGGGGAACGATGATGGTGGTCAGATAGGGATTACCCTGAACCTGACGCCTGTTTATCCTGCTTCTGACGGCCCCGAGGACAGCCAGGCGGTACAGTTCCAGGACGGGTTCCAGAATCGATGGTTTTTGGATCCGGTCTTTAAAGGCGCTTATCCCGAGGATATCCTGGCATTTTATCAGGAGAAATATAAGGCGCCGGTGATACGCCCAGGTGATATGGAGCTCATTGCGAACAACCCCGTCGATTTCCTTGGGATAAATTATTATACTAGAGCCGTAGTCAAGAAAGGGAAAAAAGATGGTTTTGATTCGGTAGAACACGTACATCCCGAGGGTAAATACACCGAGATGGGTTGGGAGGTTTATCCTCAAGGATTGTATGACCTTCTCATGAGAGTGCACAGGGACTACAACGCTCCCAATATCTATATAACCGAGAACGGCGCCGCCTTTAAGGACGACAAGGTAGTGGATGGCATGGTGGATGACCAGGACAGGTTGGAGTATTTAAAGCTCCACTTTGAAGCTGCCCACAGAGCCATACAGGACGGGGTAAACCTCAAAGGCTACTATGTCTGGTCGTTTATGGACAACTTTGAATGGGCCTATGGCTACAGCAAGCGGTTTGGTATCGTGTATGTGGATTATGAGACGCTGAAGAGAACTCCCAAAAAGAGCGCATTGTGGTACCGCGATGTAATCGCTGAAAACGGGTTTTAATCAAAACCCGTTTTCTTTTTTGTTCACAAATAGTTCAAAATTCATTCATGATTTCACCAAAAATTATTGTTATACTGGGAATATGATATGCGGTTTTTAATGGCAGTGATTTAAATGTTCAATTCGGAGTTTTTTGATACATTGAAACAATGACGCAATTAAATAATGTATGTCAAGCTAAGGGTAGTCATGCAATCATTTCTGCTAAGCATTACAGAAACACATGTATTCTGGATTGAAGCTGACTGCAATCTTTATACCTGCCTCAAATGTAATTCAAATCTTTATATCGATGAATGGAGGGATGCAAAATGAACAGAAAATGGCTAAAGAGAATAATAGCAATGGCTCTAGTGGTTTTATTCCTTGTGGGTGGATATTTCGTTTACCGCAGGTTTCATACTCCTAGAGCCAATGACAATGCAAATTATATGGTGGCGAGAGCACAAATTGGAGATATAGAACTCAATGTTTCTGCAAGCGGTACGGTGGTTGCAGCGGTCTCGCAGGAGGTAGTTCCGCTGGTAAGTGGAGCGGTGGAAAAGCTTGAAGTAAAAGAGGGGGACAGGGTTAAAGAAGGAGATGTGATAGCCGTTATTGATGATGAGAGCCTGCAGCAGGAGATAGAGAAGATTGAAAGCAATCTTAAGCAGCAGAACCTTTCTCTGTCAAAGTTGAAAGCCAGCTTAAGCGATTTCTACATAAAGGCACCTGCTGATGGACGGATTAAATTCCTTAAAGCAAGGGTGGGCGAAGACGTAGGAACCACTACCAGGACATACGGTGCTTTGGCCATTATTTCCACTGATGGAAAGATGAAAGTGACTATCAAGCCGCAGGGGAGCATTTCTTTGACTGCAGGTGAAAAGGTTTTGGTCAGGTTAGAGGATAGTACCGAGGTAGAGGGAACTGTGGTGGATACATCTTTAAGCCAGCCGACGGGTCCCTCAGGCCAGCAGGACAGCCAGGCTGGGCCCAGCACAGGAAGCGTACAGGTTCAGATTAACAGGGACGACCTGCCCATTGGAGCGAAGGTCACCGTTTTAAAGCATGATGAAAACTCCGGTGACTACGTGGTCATTGGTGAGGGTACGCTAGATGTCAATCAGGGGGTTAGTGTCACAGGGAATAACGGGAAGATAAGCGTTATTTATGTCAAGGAAAACAGCGTGGTTAAGCGTGGCGACAATCTATTTAAACTTGATGATTCTGATGTCAGGACTAATATAGAATCACAGAATCTTGCTATTGAACAGACTCAAAAAGAGCTGGAAAGCAAGAAAAGTGAGCTGGGCAATACCGAGGTCAAAAGCCCCATCAATGGCATCATCACTTCTTTGACGGTTAAGGTTGGAGATCAGGTGCAGCAAGGTAAGGCAATTGCTACTATTATAGACCCTACGCAGCTCAATGTAGTGGTTGCGGTGGATGAGCTTGATATACCCAAAGTGAAAATAGGTCAAAAAGCTAAGATTAAGGTAGATGCTTTCCCGGATACGGTTTTTGAAGGAGAGGTTATAAAGATAGCTGATATAGGGCAATCCTCCGGCGGAGGAGTAACAACTTTTGATGTAACCATTTCTATAAAAGACCCCGGTGATGTTAGGATTGGGATGAGTGCAACTGCCGAAATTCAGGTGGAAAGCAAAAAAGGAGTGGTGCTTCTTCCAATAGAAGCTATTCAGGAGAGAAATGGTGAAAAGTATGTAATTATGGCTTCAAGCCCTTCACAAAAGGAGTCCGGGAGTGGAGAGGCAGCAGAGGAAAGCCAAGCATCTGAGGCTGAAACGGCAAGAAATAGGAACCGGGCATGGGGAGGCATTACGACAGGAAATAGGGGCGAAAATGCACAAACTGGAAGCTTTTTCAGGGGAGTCAGTTTTCGCAAGGTAGAGGTTGGCCTTACAAATGAGACCTATGCCGAGATAATAAGCGGGGTTGAGGAAGGAGAAGAAGTGATTATTCCGCTATCCAGTACGGTCAGTACTCCAAACAATTGGCGAGGCATGTTCCCTGGCTTTGGTGGCATGAGGGATGCATTCCCGCAGGGGGGATTTGACAGATCCAGAGTTCCCGCAAACAACCGTCGATGAAGGTAGATATGCGGATGGAATCAATGAGAAAGAAGGTGCTTTTGGGTACATGATACGGCTAGAAAACTTAAGCAAAATATACAGGATGGGGGATAACAGGGTTGTGGCCTTAAACAATATATCCTTATCCATCAATAAAGGCGAATTTGTTGCCATTATGGGGCCTTCGGGCTCCGGCAAATCCACCCTTATGAACATAATTGGGTGCCTGGATGTGCCTACCGAGGGGAAATATTACCTGGATGGCCGTGATATAACCTCTTATAATCAGAACCAATTGGCAGAGGTCCGCAATAAAAAGTTTGGGTTTGTCTTTCAAGGGTTTAATTTGCTGCCTAAGCTGACTGCTCTGGAAAATGTGGAGCTTCCGCTTATATATGCAGGCGTAGGAGCTAAAAAAAGAAGGGAAGAGGCAATACGCGTCTTAAAAATGATGGGGCTGGGGGAACGTATACACCATCGACCTTCGGAACTATCAGGTGGACAGCAGCAACGGGTGGCAATTGCCAGAGCGCTTGTTAACCGTCCATCAGTCATACTGGCTGATGAGCCTACAGGCAATTTGGACAGCAAGTCTGGTATGGAAATCATGCAGATATTTAAGGAACTTTATTCTCAGGGCAATACCATTATACTCATCACGCATGATATAAACATAGCCAGATATGCGAGGCGAATGATCATGATACGCGACGGGCAAATTGTATCTGATGAAGAGGTGGAGATGCAATGAATTTTACACAGGCCGTCAAAATGGCTTTTAGCTCCATTTTGTCAAACAAGATGCGCTCTTTTTTGACCATGTTGGGAGTAATTATTGGGGTTACCGCTGTTATTACGCTGATTGCTTTAGGACAGGGTTCTACCATGCAGGTATCCCGTCAAATTGAAAGCCTCGGCACCAATTTGATCATCATCAATATCACAGGCGGAAGAAATCGCAGCGTTACCGAAAAGGACCTGGAGCGGATAAAAAACATCCCCGGCGTCAGTGAAATAGCCCCTGTATTGAGCGGTGGCGTAACGGTAAAGGCGGGCAACAAAAATACTAGCTCTTCTCTTGAAGCCACTACGCCTGGTTACCAGCAAGTGAGAAATAGGCATGTTCAGCTTGGCAGGTTTTTGCTTCAAAACGATTTGGATATGCGGTTTAGAGTGGCGGTGGTAGGAGTCGATGTTGCCGATGAGCTGTTTGGGAGAAGAGATATAGTTGGCGAAAAGATTTCAATAAACGGAGTGGAATTTTCCATTGTGGGTATACTGGAAGAAAAGGGGAGTTCCATAGCCGGTTCCGATGACAACAAGGTTATAATACCACTGACTACCGGGCAGAGGCTTCTTGGGAACACGGAAGTCCGGACTTTTTATGTTTCAACGCAGTTCCCTGATGTTGTAAATCAGGTGGTTGGAGAGATACAGCGCTTTTTGACCAGAAAGTTCAACGATGAAAACAGCTTCAGGGTGTTCAACCAGACGCAGCTGCTCTCTACGATAAATGAGGCAACTACAACGCTGACCATGATGTTGAGTGGCATTGCGGGTATATCATTGCTAGTGGGTGGTATTGGCATTATGAACATAATGCTGGTATCTGTGACCGAGCGAACCCGGGAGATTGGAATAAGAAAGGCCATTGGGGCGAAGAGGAGGGATATACTCATCCAGTTTCTCATAGAATCGGCTGTGCTCAGCGGATTGGGCGGTGTACTGGGGATTATGCTGGGCTTTGTCGGGGTAAGCTTTTTAAGCAGGATTTTGAACATTCCTGCAGCAATTTCTGCCGATGTGGTGCTGCTGGCAACCGGGTTTTCAGTGGCTGTGGGAGTTATATTCGGGCTGTATCCGGCCAGCAAGGCGGCCAGCTTAAATCCAATTGATGCACTGCGCTATGAGTGATAAAATGGTAATGAGCTGCGATAATAATCAATATCAAGCTACATTTAAGCAAATCAAGTTTGCAGTAAAATCAATAATCAAATCAACGATGAAAGGATGCTGTTGAATAATGCGAATGCTTGATATCATATTGAAAAAACGCAATGGCGGGGAACTTACGAGTGATGAGATTGATTTCTTCGTTCGCGAGTATGTGGCAGGCCGAATACCCGATTATCAGGCATCCGCTCTGTTGATGGCCATATATTTTCAGGGCATGACCAGCCGTGAGACCGCTGACCTCACCCTGGCCATGGCTTATTCAGGGGAGACGGTGGACCTGTCGCCCGTACCGGGTATAAAGGTGGATAAGCACAGCACCGGTGGGGTGGGAGACACCACCACCCTGGTGGTCGCACCCCTGGTGGCGGCCTGCGGGGTGCCGGTGGCCAAGATGTCGGGGAGGGGGCTGGAGCATACCGGCGGTACCATAGATAAGCTGGAATCCATCCCGGGCTTCAACCCATTTCAATCGATTGGGGATTTTATTCGTATAGTCAAGGAGGTCGGTCTGGCTGTTGTAGGGCAGACCGAAAATCTAGTGCCTGCCGATAAGAAGCTGTATGCACTGCGGGATGTGACGGGGACCGTTGAGCACAAGTCTCTCATTGCCAGCAGCGTGATGAGCAAAAAGATTGCCGCCGGAGCCGATGCCATAGTGCTGGATGTAAAGGCGGGTAGCGGTGCTTTTATGGAATCGGTAGAAGATGCTTTTGAGCTGGCGCAGGAGATGGTAAACGTGGGTACTCGCGTGGGACGCAGTACCACAGCCGTTATTACAGATATGAGCCAACCACTGGGTATGGCTGTTGGCAATGCGCTTGAGGTAAAAGAAGCTATAGAGATATTAAAAGGAGAAAGGGCAGGGGCATTGAAAGAGGTTTCGCTGTTACTGGGGGCTTATATGCTGTATACGGCTGGGTGTTGCCGGACCGTTGAGCAGGGCCGTGAGATGGTAGAGGAGGCCTTAAATAGCGGCAGGGGTGCGCAAAAGCTCAAGGAGATGATTCGTGCTCAGGGAGGGGATGAGCGTGTGGTGGATGATTCTTCACTTTTACCGGTGGCAAAAGAGGTTATCGCCATAAAAGCGCAGCGAGAGGGCTATATAAGTTCGATGGATGCGCGCAGCATAGGCCAGGCTGCTCGATTGCTTGGGGCTGGCAGGAGTACCAAAGAGGATAAGATAGACCATAGGGTGGGCATTGTTTTGTACAAGCGAGTGGGTGAAAGGGTAGAAAAAGGCGACACGCTGGCGGAGTTTTATGTGACCAGGGAGGACAATTTGCAGGAAGCGGTTGATATATTCAATCAAGGTGTGGGTATCGATAAACAACCGCCTCAGGCAAAACCGCTGGTGTACGGCGTGGTAACTCGTGAGGGCGTTGAAAGGTGGTGATGCTGCAAGACGCGGTGAAAAAACTTTTTAGGTGCAAATAGCGTTCAAAAGGAAAATTACTGTGCTGTATAGAAAGTAATATTGTAGTTAATGTAGTTAATATTAGAGGAAGCAGTTTGCGTTGCATTTGTAGTTTTAAGTAGGAAATAGGTTGATTTTTCGATTTGAGTATGGGCGAATGCAGCTTTTTAAGCTTTGAGGTAAAATTTGGATTATATTTTAGCGTATAGGAGGTGTAATTATATGTTAAAAACTGCTGGCCTGCCCGAAATGATGAAAGCGGCGGTTTTGACAAAACCTTTTGAAATTGTGATTGAAGATAGGCCTGTTCCAGAGATAGGTCCCGATGAGGTACTTATAAAAGTCATGGCAGTGGGCGTGTGCGGTTCAGATGTGCACTATTATGAAAGCGGCAGAATCGGCAGGTATGTAGTTGAGAAACCAATAATACTGGGGCATGAGTGTGCTGGCGTTGTCGCAGCGGTAGGGGACAGCGTTACCCGTTTTAAAGTGGGTGACAGGGTGGCTGTTGAGCCAGGTGTCACTTGCGGTACCTGTGAGTATTGCAAGCAGGGGCGGTATAATCTATGCCCTGATGTTAAATTCCTGGCTACCCCGCCTTTTGATGGAGCGTTTGTCCAGTATTTCAAGCACAGGCAGGATTTTGTGTTTCACATTCCAGAGCATTTAACGTTTGAAGAAGCGGCTTTGATTGAGCCGTTTTCGGTGGGGATTCATGCTGCCACCAGGGCAAATATAAGGCCGGGGGCAACGGTAGCTATTTTCGGTTTGGGGCCGGTAGGATTGATGGCTGTGATTGCGGCGAGGGCTTTTGGTGCCAACGAGGTTATAGCCGTGGACCTGGAGGAGATAAGGCTAGAATCTGCCAAAAAGCTGGGGGCAACCTTGGTCATCAATGCCAGGACGCATGATGCGCTCAAGGAGATTTTGGATTTTACAGGTAGGCGAGGAGTTGATGTGGCCATAGAGGCCGCAGGACATCCAAAGACACTTCAGGATGCACTGGCTTGTCTGCAGCGAGGGGGAAAGATGTTGGTGGTGGGTTTGCCTACACAGGACAGCATTCCATTTAATGTTCCCGAGATTGTCGATAAGGAAGTAGACATATACGGGGTATTCAGGTATGCCAACACGTATCCCAAAGGGATCGAGATACTGTCATCGGGTATAGCCGATGTTAAACCATTGATTACCGGAAAGTTTACTTTGGAGCAGACCGCTCAAGCCCTCGAGGAGGCGCGGGTGAATAAGGCAAAGCATATAAAGATAATGGTTTACCCCAACGGCATATAAGCTTACAGATGGAGGGTTAAATTGACTGGGCAACTGGGTTAGGAATGAGAAATTACAAGAAGACCTTGAAAAGAGATTTTGGCTCTGGAACGGTGAGGAAATGTTAGAGAAACAGTAACCTCCTCCAATTTGTTGGGGAATCATGAAATAAAATGGAAGGTGCAAAAAGCTATGAAAGAAGATGGTTTGATACTGGTATTTGATATAGGCACCACGGGAGTAAAGTGCGCTGCCTTTAAGCCGGATGGAGAGAGGGCATGTGCGCATACTGTCAATTACGATACCGTTTATCCTAAGCCGGGATGGGCCGAGCAAAACCCGGAAGATTACTGGAGAGGCATAATTGATGGGACTAAGGTTTTGCTGGAGAAAGGTAATATTAGCCCACAACGGATTTCGGTCATTGGTCTGAGCGGGCACATGAACGGATGCATTCCTGTGGATGCGAACGGCGATGTCTTATATCCAAATATAATCCATTCGGATTGTAGGAGCCAGGCAGAGGCTTCTCATCTTAAGCGAGTATTTGATGAATGGCATTTTTACAGCATTACTGGTAACAGGATCGATCCGCATTACACTTTTACAAAGATACTGTGGTTAAAGAAGAATTATCCGGAAATATATGATAAAACGGCGTATTTTTTAAATTCTAAGGATTACGTTGGGTTTAAGCTGACCGGTAAGTTGGGGGTTACCGATTTTTCTGACGCTTCGTTGACCTGTATGCTGAATATCAACAAAGGAAAGTGGGCAGAAGATGTTTTAAGTGAAGCAGGCATAGATGTACATAAGCTTCCAGAGCTGATGCCTTCTTTTCACGTCTTGGGGGGCCTATCGAAGCAGGCGGCAGATATCCTGGGCTTGAAGGCTGGAACGCCAGTGGTAGTGGGTGGAGGAGACGGCGCATGCGCCACCAAAGGAGCCGGTGTGGTCAAAAAGGGGCAAGCCTATAACTATATTGGGAGTAGCGCCTGGATATCGACCATAAACGACCGCCCTGTATTGGACAAAGGCGCTAGGATATTTCATTTTTACGACCTGGATGGGATCAATTACAATGTTACCGGGACGGTGCAGTGCGCCACCATTGCCTATGATTGGGCTATTGAGAATATAGGCGGTTATGAACTGGAAAAAGTCGAGGCGAGGGATAAGGTGTTTGACGTTGTTGAAGATTTGGCGCGGCAGGCGCCCATCGGTTCAAACGGGGTGTTTTTCGTACCCTACATGATGGGCGAGAGGACGCCGCACTGGGATGAAAACACCAGGGGTGGGTTTGTAGGGCTTACGCTGTATCATGGGAAGAGCCATCTCTTCCGCTCGGTCTATGAAGGCGTTGCTTTTGCTCTTAAGAATGTTCTGGATGTCTTTGAGGATAACGGTTTAAAAGTCGAGGAGCTGACGCTGCTTGGAGGGGGAGCCAGGAGCAGGCTGTGGAACGAGATCATGTGCAACGTATATGGAAAGCCTATAAGGGTGCACAGCTTCCCGGGGGAAGCCACTTCGCTGGGCGCTGCAATTGCAGCGGGTGTGGGTGTTGGCATCTTTGAGAGCTTCGAGGATGCTGCCAGGATTATCAGATATCAGCGTTCTTGCCAGCCGGTTCCAAGCGAGGTGCAGGCCTATCAAAACTACTACCGGATATATAACATGATGTACAGGCAGCTAAAGCCCATATATGATGAGATAGCAAGGTTGATGGGGAGTTGATTAGAGATTATATCTTTTTTGATTGATAACATGAGGGAGGAGGTATATATATTGACGCTTAACAAACTTACCAACGTCAAAATGGAAAACGTAAAGCTCAATGGAGGACTATTGGGATCTGTTCAAGATTTAATCGTGAATGAGACCATCCCCTACCAGTACGATGTACTCAATGATAATGTGGAGGGGGCACCAAAAAGCCACGCTATAGCCAATTTTCGCATTGCAGCAGGGGAGCAAAAGGGCGAGTTTTACGGCATGTTCTTTCAGGATAGCGATGTGGCTAAATGGCTGGAAGCTGCCAGCTACAGCCTGATGTTGAAACCTGACCCTGAGCTGGAGAAAATTTTGGATGAACTGGTTGACCTCATCGGCAGGGCGCAACAGCCAGACGGGTATTTAAATACGTATTTTACTGTAGCCCATCCTGATAAAAGATGGACGAATTTGAGGGACCTGCACGAGCTTTACTGTGCAGGGCATATGATGGAAGCCGCTGTCGCGTACTACAGAGCTACCGGCAAGACCAAGCTCATTGACATCATGAGCAAGTTTACTGATCACATATTAACGGTACTTGGCCCTGAGCCGGGGAAAAAGAGGGGGTATCCCGGTCATCCGGAGATAGAGCTTGCCCTGGTTAAGATGTATAAGGTCACAGGTGATCAAAAGTATTTGAAGCTTTCCAAGTTCTTCATCGATGAGAGGGGTACACAGCCGCATTTCTTTACACTGGAGGCTGAACAAAGAGGGGAGCACGAGATTACTACCGGTGGAGGCGGTAAATGGTTCGGATACAAGTACTGCCAGGCCCATCTGCCGGTGAGGGAACAGACAACTGCTGAAGGGCATGCGGTAAGGGCTATGTATCTGTATGCCGGTATGGCTGATATAGCCAGGGAAACTGGCGATGAGGAATTGTTTGCGGTGCTGAAAAGGCTATGGGATAACGTGACCAAGAAGAGGATGTACATAACAGCAGCCATAGGTTCGCAAAGTTATGGGGAGTCCTTCTCATTTGATTATGATTTGCCCAATGATACCATCTACGGTGAGACCTGTGCTTCTATAGGCCTCGCGTTTTTCGCTCACAGAATGCTTCACATGGACCCTGATAGCAGGTATGCAGATGTTTTAGAGAAAACTATATACAACGGAATTTTAAGTGGAATCTCATTGGATGGCAAAAAGTTTTTCTACGTTAACCCCCTTGAGGTGGATCCAGAGGCGTGCGAGAAGAGGATGGACCACAGACATGTCAAGCCACAGCGTTCATCGTGGTTTGCCTGCGCCTGCTGTCCCACCAATGTAAGCCGGCTTTATGCCTCGATAGGCGATTACATGTATTCTACCTCAAGCGATGGCGAGATATATATTCACCTTTTCGCAAACAGCAGCGCAAATATAGCTTTAGATGACAAAAACGTTGCGCTAGATGTTAAGACCCGCTATCCTTGGGATGGAAATATAAACATCAAGGTCAATCCTGATTCAGAAGGGGAGTTTACTATAGCAATACGCGTTCCTTCATGGTGTGGGGAGCCTTCCATTCGTGTAAACGGTCAGCCTGTGAACATAGGGGAGCATATTGAGAAGGGATATGTTAAGATAAGAAGAGTATGGGAGCCAAATGATGAGATCGGTATAGTTTATCCCATGAAGGCTGTGCTGGTACGGGCTAACCCCAAAGTGCGTGAGAATGTAGGAAAAGTAGCCATACAGCGTGGGCCAATGGTTTATTGCATAGAAGAGGTGGATAACGGGAAAGGGTTACACAACATCATAATACCCAAAAATGTGGAGTTTAAAGAAGTTTTTGAGGAGGGACTTTTAAACGGGGTAGTAACCATAAACTTTAAGGCATACAGGTTGAAAGACTGGTCCGATGATGAATGCTATAGCTTCGCTCAAAATGGCTATGAAGAAGTAGAGGTTAAGGCTGTGCCCTATTATGCATGGGGCAACAGGGCGACTGGCGAGATGATGGTTTGGCTGAGAGAGGAAACCTGTATTTTGAAGTAGAGAAGTAGAGATGAGGAGATTTTAATGCTGTTGTGTAAAGTGTCATAAAAGAACTTTGTTTCTAGTAGAATTTGTCCTAAGGGGCAATTCATCAATAAAATGGAAAAACGTTGATTCCTTATCACGAAAAATTTATACTGGAAATTAGATGCGAAATTTCTGACACAAAAAAATTAGACTTGATCAAAAACACCATAAATGTTATAATATAACATAGGAATAATTATCATGTAACTATCTGCTAATTATCAATTTTTTTGTAAAATACTTTCAGAAACACTTTAAATCTTCTAAATACAAAATCTGTAAAATGTTCTGTCATAACAGAATTTCTGATATTTCAATTGTTGTTCAAAATAAAATACCAGTTCTAATAATCCTTAGAAAAATCTTTGTAACTGTACTCCTGCAAAAACAAAAGTATAATTGGTAGTATTACTAGAAATTAAATATGGCATAATCGCTGATCCTGTGAGCGGAGTTTCTCTATACCTAGGCTATCAGTAATGTACCTTTAAAACATGTGTATATTCAGCTAAAGCTAGTAGCATAACTCATACTTAGGGATTTTGCACTTTATTCCAATATTGATAATTCAGTTTTTATTTTTGCAGGATTTCAGTTTGTAAGTTATTTTAAAAAAATTTATTTGAAAATATCGATTTTATATATTTGCTTAAAAACAATAAATACTAAAGGGGTGGTAAAATATGGTGTATATTAGATTGCCTACATACTTAGGCTGAAAGTAATAATGTTCGTAGTTAATGTATAATATATTATAAAATTTAAGGAGTGATGAAGATGAAAAGAATAATTTCTCTCTCTCTTAGTTTGATATTAATAATTGGTTTGATAGTAATAAATCCTAAGGCAGCAAAAGCAGAAAAATTAGACGATATAATTGGGACAACTCCAAATGGAACACCAGTCACGGCAAAACAAGCTATAGAAATACAAGATAAGCTGGATAAAGCCATGAAAAACGCATATAAGAAAAACATAAGTTTATTTAACGATAATGGGAAATTAGATAAACATTTGTTAACAACAGCACTTGACAATGCCAATTATCTTGACTCTCAAGAAAAAGATAATATTCTCCAGTTAATAGATAAATTGTTAGAAAAAGGTAAGAATATAGTTAGTTTTTCTGCCACAACTTACTTTGTTACAGAGGATGAATTCGGTATAATGACTCCATTAACAAAGGAAGAAATAAAAATAGAACCGACAACTGAAGGAAATATTAGTATACAAAATAGTAACGAATATTCAGCTTTAACAGTAATGGCAATAGTTTTAGATAATGGTTCTACCTCTCAAAAAAGGAAGTATGAAATGTATGGCAGTGTAATATGGAAAACAATGCAATCCGATCTTGAAATAAGAGACAATGCTATAGGTATACGATGGGCAGGGGGGGAGGCAATCATTGGTAATAGTAGCAGTTTTACCAAATACAAATCTATTTACTCTGATGGTACAGTGTATACCCTTACAAATCCTTGTGTAGATATTATTAATAATGGTGGGGTTATCCATACTATGTATGGCATTTATACGCCAACCAACGATGAGCGTTATATTTTTGCTCCGTATTGGGGCGAGGTTAAAGCATATGTCGAACAATACGGTGCACCAACGCAAATATATAATATGACATGCACATATATATATACATGGCTCTCTCTAAGCTACTCTTTCAGCTTTGGCTCAGGATTGTCAATATCAGTTTCTCCCACCACAGGAACAACATCCTATGTTTGTTCAACTTCTTATGGAAAAGGTTATCCTCCGTATTAAAATATTGAACTATTTTATCAACATAGTAACTCAGAAGGGATCTGAGAATAAATAATATTTCTCAGATCCCTTCTGAGCATGTTTTATAATATAGACATCCGTTCGATAGGTTTCATATAAAATAGTAAGTGATTCGAATTCAGATTTAAATACAACTAAAGTTATTTCTTCATCAAGATGCTCATAATGTGTACTTTTAAATAGCACTTTAAGCTCATTTTTGATGTATATTCGAACAGAAAGTATAATCTCATCAAGGATCAATTGTCAGAACTGTTATAAAGTCCTTTTAAACAATAAATTAAAAACACAACAAGAGCCATAGCTGTAAATATTAAAGGTGGAATATTCAAATATCTAATCAAAAGACCAGGCTTATCAATTCCTTGATCTATAAGCCTTTCAATATATGACGAAACAATTAATGAATACACCTTTTCTATAAGCAAAAAAGAAATAAATAAAATCCCTCTTTATAGGGGAGTGTAAATATTTTTGTGTATGGGAGCTTTTGGCTCCTTTCTGGTGTTGTTTATTGTGTCGCTTTAACCTGGTAACAATATCTTTCATACATTACTATTGTTACCTTTTATTTATATTTTATGC